>Ga0098043_1000719_pt1 | contig 11780 bp, 15 predicted proteins | sample 9B_taG_FD_92581 | JGI IMG/M metagenome (GOLD analysis project Ga0098043, IMG submission 92581) | Marine viral communities from the Subarctic Pacific Ocean - 9B_ETSP_OMZ_AT15188_CsCl metaG | ecosystem: Environmental > Aquatic > Marine > Oceanic | place: Subarctic Pacific Ocean | collected 2015-01-10 | reverse complement strand
TCATCAAATATATTTTTAAACAAATCATAAAAACCAGAATTAATTCCTAATTTATCTTCTCTAAGTTCTGGCACTTTAACAACACAATGTTCGAAAGTAGGATTGCATTTTTTACCTACAGCAGATTTTATTGTTAAAAATAAAGCAAATTGTTTATCATCTATTAATTTATCAAAATGTTTTAAATTTTTTTGAGACACACAATTATTAATAATCTTTATCATTTATACCAACCAATTAACGTATATCTTTTATTTGTTTTAATTTTATTTACTTTATGAAGATAGTGACCATTACTAAATAATACTAATCTACCGGTTTTAGGTTTTATAGTAATATCATCAATAGTTGTTTCTCCACCGGTATAGTTATCATTAAGATATATAATAAAACTTAATTTATCTCCTTTGTCTGTATGTAGATCCATTTTAGATCCTTTGTTCCATAATACAATTTCCATATTATCTGTATTACTAAAATCTTGAAAATTAAATTGAGTTTGTAGTTTATGGAAAATATAAAAATCTCTATAACTTAAAGTTATTGTGTCTCTATATTTTTTAGTATTGTTTAAATTATTATTAAAATAATTAATCAAATTACTACATTGTTCTTGGTCTATAAAGTTATCAATTCTAATAATCATATAGGTTGATTAGGGTCTATGCTTATGTTTCCAGAAATACTAATTCTATCTTTATTAGATAAATAATGTGGGTATACTTGATGGTTCATTCGAGCAGGAAAAAATAACATTGTTCCTTCATAGGAAGGATCTAATTTATAATTGTGGTATCTTATTTTTCCTAAAGCATCAGTGTATACAAACTGAAAAGAATTAGGGTTTTTAGTATTACAATGTTTTATAAAAGGTAATTCAATTTCTTTTTTATAATCAGAAGAGATTTGCATCCAAATAACAAAAGAATAAATTCCGCTATGATCATGCAGAGGATTAAATTCATTTTTAGCTTGATAGTTTACCCAAAATTTATTGAGTGTAAATTTACAGTCATTAGTTAATAAAGTAGGAATAACTTGTTTTTGATCAAAAATTTTATCGTATTCTGAAATAAGAGGAATTAATTCTCTATTAAAAAACCAATTATCTTTATCTATTAAATCGTAAGAACCTTTTATATTACCCGCTAAAGTTTTATTTGCTTTTGTCGTTTTATTTTTTATATATTTTTGTAATCTTTTAAGAGTTTCACTTGAAAGTTTTTTTCTTAAATATCCTACATTAGGAAACCATACTGGAGTCATCACTTGTCCTTGGCTGCCTCTTTTGGAATAGCTTGAATATTCCAATGAATAAATCTAAACGGAGATTTGCCGTGATCTAAAACAAATTCATGTTCTAAAAACCCTGGAAATATTACAAAAGTTCCGGGAACGGGTTGAACATGAATAGTATCATTACCCGGTAATATTCCTTTTTGTTTAGGTTTCATTTTTAATTTTGTAGCTCTAGCACCGGTTCTTGGTTCATGAAATATAGGGTATGATGTTTTATCGCTGCACTTTAAAAAATAAAAACCTGATACGTGTTGATTCCAATGTATGTGTGCAGAGTGATGACCACCTTTTTTTGCAAACTCTTGTACCCACATTTCTGTAAAAATAGTAGTATACAAAGACATATCGTATCCTTGACTATCTAGATATTGCCAAGATTTAGCTCCTGCATAATTAATTAAATCTCTAAAATTAGAATCTCCTAATAAAGACGTAGAGTGATGACTAATACCAAATTCATTTTTATTTCTTTTCTTAGCCTCTTTAATATATTTTTCAGTGTGTTTAATAGAAGAATTTAAAAAATCTGTTTTTGTTTCTGTCCAAATAGCTGTTTCAAAAAAATTATTTGTTTTCATTCTTTAATATATTAATTAGCTTTTTTTCTTTTTTAACCAGTTGTTCACACAACTTTTTCTTATCTTCAAGTTTAAATATACATTCTTTAAATTGATTTTCAAGTTCCTCTTTAGTAGCCACATTATGTGTAAGTAGGGTTGTTAAATCAGTAGGGGCCCAATCCATGCCAGCAGCTATACAATGAAGACCACCTATACTAGAGTGATGATAATTACTATCTTTATCAAAAGCTGCTGTTAAAAAACCATCTAAATGAGAAGGTGTTAAATTAATAAGTTCTTTAGACCAAGATTTATTTAAATTATTTTTCCAATATAAAGTATCATTTCTTTTTGATAAAGCATAATGCATAGCTACAAATTCAGCAAAGGTTCTAAAAAGTTTTTTACAAGAATAATTAAAATTATCTTTGTCCCATTGAGAAGGTAAATCTTTTAAGTTTCGTAATAGTTTTATTAAAAATTCATGTACAGTAAATAAACCATTACTTTCTAAAGGTTCTATAAAACCTGCTGACAATCCAATAGCCACTACATTTTTTACCCATAGTCTATTGTGTAATCCTACTCTCATTTTTATATTTTTAAATTCTAAATCATCGTTACCTAAATACTGTTTAAACTCTTTTAATGCTTCTTCGTCAGAAACAAATTTACTTGAATAAACGTAGCCTGTTCCTACCCTAGACCATAAAGGTATGTTCCATACCCAACCGTTTTGTATGGCTGTACAATTAGTGTACGGCTTTAATTCTTTTTCTTTGTTTTTATATTTAATTTTAGTAGCCCATGCAGAGTCATTTGGAAGTAAATCTGAATAAGACTCAAAAGGCTCTTGTAAAGTTTTATCTAACAGTAAAGATTTAAAACCAGTGCAGTCTATATAAAGGTCTGCTTTGTGTTTATTATTTAAAGATTTTATTCCATGTTCATCTTGTTCAATAGAAATAATATCTTCTGTAATGTGTTTAACTTTTTGACATCTGTGTTTTTTTAACCATAAGCCAAATTTAGTAGCATCAAAATGATAAGCGTATGCAGCTTGTTGTTTATTAAATTTATTTTGATTTACGTATGCCATCTGTAATGGATAAATACAGTCTGCATAATCTGAATTAGGAGTATTTGGTTTAAATATTTTTTTAAACCACCAATCATTTAAACCTGCATTATTATCTTGTATTGCTGGTGTCCCAAACGGGTAATGAAAAGACTCACCTTTTTTATAAAAGTCTGTAAATTTAATACTAAGTTTATAGCTTCCATCTACTTCTTTAATAAACTCTTCGTCTTTAATATTTAATAAACGCATCCAATTTGTTATTTGATGAATGGTGCTTTCGCCTACGCCTACAGTAGAAATATTTTTAGATTCTATTAATGATATATTATGTTTAGTTTGAGAACTTAATGTAGCTGCTGTCATCCAACCAGCGCTTCCTCCTCCGACAATAATAATTTTCATTTAAAGGGGTATCCTAAATTCCACATAACTAAAGAATATCTTGTTCCTTTAGTAACAGGTTTTACTCTATGCCAGACATGAGAAGGAAAAACTACAATTGAACCTTTACTTAATATTTCTTTACAACTACGAACGTGTTTTAACTCATCTCTCATATGAGGATCATAATCTCTGTAATCAAACTGAAGCTCTCCACCCTCATATTCAGAACCATCTGTTAATTGACAGGTCATAGATAATTTTCTGACTTTGCCGTGTTGATTTAAATCATTAGGTTTATCGTAAGGTTTATTCCAAGAATCACAATGCCAATCATAATATTGACCTAATTTATATTTGGTAAATTGACATTGTTCAGAGTAATCCCACTGATAATTCCAACCCGCTAATTCATTTGCTTTTTTAATATAGGGGTGTAATTCTTTGTATATCCAGGTTTCATCTAACCAAACAATGTTAGAATCTCTTTTTTGTTTTAAATCTTTTTCTTCATCTTTAGATAATTTACCATCTCCATAACCTCCCGTCCTAGCCATTTTTTCTTTTTTAGATAATGCATATGCAATTATTTCGTCACATATCCTAGGGGGTACAGCTGATTGAAAATACCAATAATAATTAGAGATATTCATAAGTTATAGTTTGAATAAAATTTAAACTATTTTTTTGTTTATTTTTTACCTCATACATTAATGTAGAAGGAAACATTACAAACCCATTGTAGGGAAGAGGAATATCCCAACTTCTTCCTTTTCGTCTATTGTCATCGTAATGTATTTTTAAATTGCAATCTTGAGTATTTATTCCATACAACAAAACATAATCAGGTGCGTTTTTTAAATCAACAGGATCTATTTGCAACAAAGGCTCTGATTGTTCATTGGGTAAATAAATATCGGCCCATGTTTTTTTATTTATTAAATTTAAATCAAATTTAACCATTAAATGTTCAGTTAAATAAGTATTTAATTTATCCCATTCTTTAGAATATAAAAAATCTTTACCTGCATACAATGAATCAAAAACCGATTTGCTTAAATCTAAACTATTGATTTCAAAATTTATTGGCATTTTTACTTGGCCATAATATAAACTTTTTTCTGACAGTAATATCTTTCTCATTTAACCTTTATACTACTTTTTAAATGGTAGTCAACTAGGCAGCTAGTTCGTCAATTAAATCCCAAGTTTGAGTAGATTCATTCCAATCATACCACCACTTATGAGTTCCTGCATCATTCTGATTTTGTTGTTCAGTGTTTATAGAAGGTTTTGGTGCAGGCGGATCCCAATCTGCAGTAGTTGTATTTTGAGTCCATGAAGCATAAGGTTGTGGAGGCCAAAATATTTCATTAGCAGCATCCCAAGTCCAACCAATACCTGCATAGTTTCCTCTTAATGGAGTTTTTCCTGAAGAGTGTTGATTGTTTCTTGTATTGTAAGAAGTTTGAATCCATTTATCTGCAGGCCAGTTGTTATGAGTTTCTAACCATTGTTGACCCACTGTTTCAGATTCAACTCCATTTTCATCAAGACATTGACTATTTTCTAAATACAATACTGTTAAAACAACGTTCTCTTCTGATATTTTTGCAAAGTGTGCCATATTATTTAATCCTATATCTAATTACTACAATACCTGAACCGCCAGTTCCACCTGATGGTCCTGGCCATGCTGATGTTGCTCCTTCTCCTGTGTTAGCGTCTCCAGGTCCTCCGCTAGGTGGGCCTCCTGGATATCCTCCTCCGCCGCCTTTAGAATAGACAACAGGGGAATTTGTAATACTTGAGTCAGCTCCGTCTCCCGCGCCGGTGCTCGTGCCCCCGCCGCTTGTGGCTCCCCCGCCACCGCCTCCATTAGGGCCAGATCCATTTCTACCGGCATTACCTTGAGGTGGACTTACAGGAGGACTGTTTCCGTTTCCTCCAGTTGCAGGACCATAATGGCCCCCGCCTCCGCCGCCCGATCCCCCGGGTTTTCCGCCATTTGGTGGTCGGCCTCCGCCGCCCCCGCCTCCGCCAGCAGAAGTTACTGAAAGCGCTGAAGAGCTTGATCCATTAGTTCCTTTAGGTAGTCCATCAGATCCACCTCCTCCAATTGAAACTGGATAACCTTGGACTGATACTGGTACGGATGAAACTGGTGATGTTAAAGGGCCCGGTCCAGCTGTATATGAACCACTTTGAGTTCCTGCAGAAGCTCGCCAGCCGCCTCCGCCTCCGCCGCCTCCGCCGTCACCCGTCAAATATTGACCGGTTCCGCCGCCTCCGCCGACTACTAAATAGTCAACAGAGTCAAAGTCAGGTCCTCCTGCTTCTGATACACAGAAAGTACCTGGTCCTGTAAAAATATGAATTTTATAAGCTCCGCACGGAGTAGTAGATACACAGTTTCCACCTGTAGCTACAATTGTTTTTACCCCTCCAGAAGTTAAACCTAATCCTCTTGCAGAGCCTGCTCCGAATGTTGCTATTAATGGCATATTCTTTCTCCTCCTAACCTATTACGCGAACTGTGTTTGAGAAGCTAATACTGTAAATGTAGCTGATCCAGTTTTTATAATAGTATATGAATAAACATCTAATGAGTTAGTATTACCTGCGGAAGGTGCAGATCCACCTTGCCACTCTGGAGTAACACTTGACCCATCAATTTGAAATGCTGAATTGTAATAAGCTGATGAACCATTTTTTACAATGTGAGCTATAGTTACTGACTCACCTGTGTCCATAATAGAGTCTAAAGCTGTTGAGCCATCTCCTCTAACGTTTAATGTCCAGTTACCTCCAGCATCTGATGTAAAGTTTAAAACTGCTTGAGTAAGCACATCGTAAGCGATTGTGCCTGTAGCTGATGTAGCAGCTGTTGTAACTTTTTCTGCAACGCTTTGAATTTTACCTTGGCCATTAAAAGTCGCTCTTCCATAACCTTTTGGTGTAATATTTAAATCTATATTAGCATCTCCTCCAGTTGCAGATATTGCTGGAGCAGCTCCAGTTGCTGCGTTTCCAATTGAAAATTCATTAACTGCAGATCCGGCTGTTACAAATTTAATTTGTTCGTTTGAGTTTTCATCTAGAATAGCTTTAGTATTATCAATAATAATATTTTGTGCGTTAGTATCTAGGTCTGCTGAAAGTTGTGGTGAGAAATCAGATGATAATTCTGTAAACGCTGTATCAACAACATTTGTTCCATCAGAGTAAACCATTTTTGTGCCTTTGTCAGCCGCTGCCCAAGTTACTCCAGTTCCTGAAGAAGTTTTGAACGTCACTGTGTGAGCACCTGTAGTTGCGTTATCAACTACGAAAGTTTTTTCTATTGAATCAGGAATAGTTACGTTAACTGCTCCTCCGATTGTTCCTGTTAATTTTAATACGGCATTTTTACCATTTGATAAAGCACCATTTGAAAAAGTTAAAGTTGCGCCTGATGTGATACCTACTGCATCATAACCACCAATTGCTTGTTCTAAAATTAATAAGTTTGTATTTGTGATCTGTCCCCAAGTTCCTGAATTTTCTCCAGTAGCTTGAACTGTAAGTTTTAAACTAGCCGATGTAGAGTTTGCCATAATTTATTCTCCGATTTTACTATTTTATTAAATAATTTATATAGTGTCAAACTATAATTATGCAGCGTTAGTTGAAACTTCCTGCCATCCTGGAGGGTCAACTGGTGCTGTACCAGTATTAACTTCGTTCCAAATCAATACATTTGTAGCTGTACCTAAGCTAAAAGTCAAGGCATTTCCAGTAACATCTACATTACACTCTGGAATAATTATCGGTGTTAATGATGATGCAAGAGACATTCCAAAACCAGTAACATCAACAGGAGTATTTAAATCTATAGTTTCTACTCCTAATACCATAGTCATTGTTTGACCATAATCAGGATCAGCTATAAATTGACCATTATTCCATCTTGAATTACCCCAAGTAGCATCTCCCCAAGCCATAGTAGTGTCACCAGCTCCGGTGTTTGCATCTCCAGTAATGTCAAAATTATTTTGCCCTGGTTGAGCTAAACTCATTGACATTTGTTGTCCAGTTAGTGATGCATCAGGTGCAGGATCTACACCAGAGAAATTTTCTGACATAGCCATTGTCAATAATTCAGTTGAACCATTGCCCCAAGCTAATGTGCCCCAAGTAGATTTGTATCCCCAATATCCTGGTATTGCAGACGTTATTTCTGCAATAGTGACTGGTTCTCCGACTGCTGTTCCTAATGCAGCTGTCATTGGAAGACTATTAGGTTCTGCGAATGCAGGGTTAAAGTTTAACTGTGCAACCATTGGTATACCGCTTGGGAATGCAGTAAAGGAAGCAAACGCTTCAACAATTGATGGAGCAGAAACCGTTAATGGATTTCCACTAAGAGTTAAACTTGAATCTCCATTTATAGAAATACCACCTGAACCCTCGGCCATTGTCATGGCAAGACCAGTGACTTGATGTAAATTTCCAGATTGACCCCAAGTTTCAGTTCCCCATGTATCAGAACCCCAACCTTGGAAAATTTGAGTTGTAGTTGTTATGCCATCATTGTTAAGTGACATGTCCATGTTTTGACCGCCACCCCAAAAATAAGTTCCCCATGTGTCTCTGCCCCATAAAGAATCATTAGGGTTTGAAACAAAAACAGTTAAGTCTTGGTTTTGATTCCAAGCTCCTTGATTCCATGAGTGAGCTCCCCATGAATTAACAACCATGTCCATGATACCACCCATGCCAATACCATGGACGTAACATAAATAATAAAAATCTGTAAATGAAGATGGTGTAACTTCTACATATCTATCTGTAGCATTGTTAAAGGTAGTTGTGTTGATATAGTCAGACTGAGTGCTAGCTCCATCTAAAAAATAACTTACGTTTGCAGAAATTATTCCGGACGTGCTTGTGTTAGTAGAAAAAATTAATGGATGGCCATCATTCGTAGAAGCAGTCTGATCAAATCTTATAACAGAACCGGCTACCCAACTAACTGTGCCGGGTCCTGTTGCATTTCTAACTCCGTCTAAATAAAATACATTACCTGTGCCACCGCCATATAAACTACCGGACGCAACTGTAACATCATAAGTAATGCCGGTAGCTCGAGACATGAGCCCACCCATTCCTATGCCATGATACCAACAAAGATAATAAAAACTAGAAGCTGATGAAGAAGTAATCTCAACGTAACGCGTAGTAGCCGCGTTGAACGTTGTGGAGTTCATGTAATCTGTTTCATTACTAACTCCATCAAGATAGTAAGTTACTCCAGTAGAAATTATTTGAGCTTTACTTTGTGTAGTAGAAAATAATAAAGGGTGATTATCATTTGAAGAATCACTCTGATCAAATCTATATGTAAGACCTGGTTCCCATATTACATCAAACTCACGTGTTCCATCGAGATAATATACGTTACCTGTACCACCGCCATAGAGATCCCCACTTGCTACGGTTACCGTATAAGTTTTATTTGCCATAGGAGTCTACCTCCTATTAGCCCGATATTCTTAGTATCGCTGCTGTTGATGTTGGCGCTGGAAACTGAATTGTAAAAGTTCCTGATGTAGCTGTTTTGTCTGCTCCAAAATCTAAAACACAAACTGCATCAGTAGTCCCTGACCCTGCTCCAGCTGTTGTATTATAAATTAAAGCACCTCTCGCAGTCAGTGTTACACCTGTAAAAGATCTGTCTGCAAAATCACATCGTGCTACACCTACAGTCATAGAAGTTCCTAAGTTAACTAGAGCTCCTCCACCTTGAGTGTATTGACCAGTGTTTCCAACTTGACCACCTGTGCTATCACCTGGATAGTTAGTAGTTGCAGAGTTTAGAGTTGCTGTTGAAGAGTAAAGAGCTAATTTGAACGTATCACCACCAGTTTGTTTAAAACTCATTGCTCCATCTAAAAGTTCTTTTTTAAATGAATTACAAATTGCTTGCGTTATGGCCATAGTTTTCTCCTTATTGTTTTCCTATTCGAGGAACACCACTTTGGTATTCATCCCGTCTTCGTCTTCCCATTTGTTCTATTGAGAATCCTTTGACTGCCTCTTGATATTTTTTATCATATAACTGGAGCATGTCAACGGGTCCTTTTAAAAATCCGTAAGCCTCAACTAGGCATGCATATAATAAGCCATTGGGAAATTTTTGACTTAGATATGTAGTAGGGACTGTAGTCGATAATCCAGCTGGTTTCAAGATATAATTTAATTGAATTGTGTAAGTCGCATTAGGGGTTGGGGCAAAAACTAAAGTGTCTTCATCCCACATACTATAATATTTAGGAACCCCAGTTTCTCCTTTTGGATTATACTCGGACATAAAGTTAGTATCTCTATACTGTAAAAAATCTCTATTATCTGCTGCGGCTGTGCCATCAGAGTCTACAATTTGAGCGGATCTCACAATTAATAAATCTGACGGAGTATCTATGAACCTAGTATTTAAAACTAAATTAGCTGATACATATCTTCTATTGTTATCAGAATCTACCTCTCTTAAAATTCTAAATTCTGCATCTTGAATAAATCCATTACAAATAGTGTCTGTTAAAACATTACTTGATACTTCTGTATAGTCTCTAATTTTTTGTACTAGTTCTGTATATGTCATGATATGTTAATTGTTACACTCCCTATTCGCATTGTTGCTTGTCTTGCAGCACTAACTGTGCTTGGATCTGCTGGAACCATACTTTCACTACTTATAGTTTGAAATGCAAAATCTCCAGGCAAATTTAAATTAGCAATAATTCCTCCGCCTCCTCCAGTCAATAAATTAAATTGTTGAGGTCTTGGATGTTGCAGTCCTTGAGGATCTGCTGAATATGGTGTTGGTTCTAATTGTGGTTGTTTAGGTTCATACTCTGAAGTATGAACTCTTGCACCATTCCATTCTTTAACCATTTCACGATATGGAAATGCTAGACCAGATCTATCTGAAATAAATAAAGCGTGTTTTCCTTTTGCTGTGTTTCCCATAATTATATACTCGGATAGTAAGTTCGAGGAGCAATATATACACTAGCTGAAGAACCATCTTCTTCTAGAGCTCGTGCTAATTCATCCTCATAAATTAATTTTAATTCTTGTATTCTTGGTGCTGCATATTTCATAGATAAATAATATGTTAATCCTGCAACCATGCAAGGTACAAATCTGTAAGGAACATCTGTTGCATTTGTATAATCTCCTGCATCTTGAATTCTTTTTTCATAATAAAAATTTATAACATTTCCATTTTCCGTAGAACCAGGAGTTAAATATAAAGTAATTAAAATGTGATCTATAAATCTTTGAACAAAATATTGTGATGGTTGACCTGTAGAAGATTTATTAGATAAAGCTTGAAACTGTGATCTATTAATTTTTTCTAACGGCGAATCTACATTAGAAGAATTTCTGTAAGACATTTCTAAAATTTCTGTGGCTTGATTTACGAAATTAGTAACAGCAGCTCCGTCTGAGTGAGTTGCAGCTGTAGTTCCGTTAACTCCCCGAGTTACTCCAGTTAATTCTAAAGAATTAAAACCAGTGTAGGAAATATTTTCAGATCCTACATTTATAGTTCCTGAATCAGGCATACGAGTTTTTGAAGCAATCGTAATTCCAGTGGTCGCAGTAGTAGATGAAATAGCAGCAGTTAAAGTAGTAGTTATTCCATTAGAATTTCCGTCAGCTGTAGATCTAAAAATTTTATACTCGTTTTGACCATCTACTAAAGTAATATTAGTATTTGCTACTTCCCAAAAATGAAGACCTCTGTTTCCCCATTCTTGAAACATTATGTTTAAAGAACGTCTAGCAGTTTTTAAATTATAACCGCTCATGTCAAACTGACCAAGCCTGTTAAAAGACTCTTCAATTATCTCATCAATTGCAAACGTTTTATCAAACGTTGCTGTGCCTGAAGTAGTATTCGCCATTAGCTACCTCTTTATGTGAATGTGCCAATTATTGTACAAAAATCACAATTAGTTAAATCTACATAGACTCCTGATTTACATCTAATTCCATCTTCAGGAATTTTAAACTCATGAACATGATTAGCTGCTGTTCCAAATTTACCATGAAAAACTAATTTAGAAGCTGTTTTAGAACTATCTGCTTCATCATAAATTTTTATTTCAGCATCAGCATTACTAGCTTGAGCAAAAACATTTAAAAGTCTTGCTTTAGTAATAGTAGTAGCAGTTGTACCAACATATTTTTGAGCTAAACCATCTGCTGTTAGAGCTATGGATTGTTGAACGTCTGTTCCAAATGTTGCCATATTTTTTTCTCCTTAAAATTTTATGCGGGCCCGGAGGCCCACATATAATTATTTATTACGATCCACTAAAAGGCGTAGCGATTGTGCCACTACCAACTAGTACACCTTCAACCATGTAAGTGTTTTCTGCAGTTGCAGTAAACTTAATTCTTGAACC
>Ga0098043_1000718_pt1 | contig 11786 bp, 30 predicted proteins | sample 9B_taG_FD_92581 | JGI IMG/M metagenome (GOLD analysis project Ga0098043, IMG submission 92581) | Marine viral communities from the Subarctic Pacific Ocean - 9B_ETSP_OMZ_AT15188_CsCl metaG | ecosystem: Environmental > Aquatic > Marine > Oceanic | place: Subarctic Pacific Ocean | collected 2015-01-10 | reverse complement strand
TGTTTAGCATCATCCTTGCTACTGGCTGTGATCACGGCCAAAAACTTGTATATACCGGTCTCTTCGTTAAAAAGTTTGATCTCGTATGCTGTCATTTATGCCTCTGCTGGAACAATGGTTGCGACACTGAGTGTCCTGAAGGTATCGACCTCATCTTGTGAGGATTCGGGATCATTGATGGTTCCCTGCATCATAAGGGCAGTAATCATAGAATCCAGACCCACAAGAACCTTGTCCATCGGGCTAAAGTGTGAGTTGTCGTCTTGACGAATGAGTGGAAGTGATAGCATAGTGTTTCTCCTTTATGTATATATTATAACATCGTCAACAAAAAAGTCAAGTCAAAAAGATGTGAGGTGACTTAATACGTTGCGGATCTCTCGATGTGGATGTCAAAGCCCCAACCTTCAACCTCATTATCATCCATTTCTTCACCGATGCGAACAAAGCGGTAAAAGTCATCGGCGTTGACTTCCTTACCATCAACTTCAATCTGCTCGCATGCACACCAGTTAACAAAGTCTTGAATGGCTGCGATTCCTTCATACGAATCGTACCACTTGATACTATTCCAACGAAACAAGAACGCACCCTTGATGTCGCAGTAGTCTTTGATCATTTCATCGTGGTCTGCCCAACACATTTCACGAGCCTCTGGTGATTTTGCCATTGTGACCATAAACTGAGGCATAACCTCTGGTCCGACTGCCAAGATAACTTCTGAACGATAACCCATTTCTCTCTCCTTTCTTATACATATATTATAACAACATGCGCATAAATGTCAAGTCAAGCAAATGTCAAGGAATGATCTTATCCTTCACTAATAACATCCATAACCTGAACGCTCACCCACTCTATTAGTTCATCGTCCCAATCATCAAACCATCGAACTTTGGCCTTGGTGGTGATTTTGGTATTGTCTATATCCAAAACGACACCATGCCCCATCCATGTAGCAGGATCGTTGATCATTCTCACCAGATCACCAACTTTCATTTTACAAACTTGAGATCCTTTCTATAGAAATAAGAAGTTAATGGTGCGTTAAAAGGTGTTGAAGCCCAGCGCCCTTCAGGTCCGCCGTTTATCCATTTAACAAAGTAGTATTTTTTTTGATTCTCAGATGTATAGCTTCTGATGACAGGATTATCGACAACTTTGACGACAACACCAATAAGATTTTTCTTTTCGTGCCATACTTGGTGCTTCCACTTCCACATGGGTTCGGTCATCAAACTGTATGTTGACAATGTTACTAAATCACCCGCTTTCACTCACTACCTCCAACAAAGAAAAAATACACCAGCTTAACCGGCCATCAAGCCAAGCAACAAAACATTTACCATAACCTCTCTTAATAATGAGCCCGGTCTTACCAGACTCAGAGTGTCTATGGCGCACCAGATCGCCGGCGTTCACAAAATAAGTCTCAAAAAATAACCGATTGCCATCAGTGCAGATATAACTCCACACCAACTAATAATCAATAGGTTTCTTTCTGCTTTATCAATCTCATCCTTCACTTAAAATCTCCAATACTTTTGTAAACTCAAAAGTTTCATCACCATCAAACCATAGAACGCGGCAAACTTTATTTGGATGATCTGTTCTTGTTTGCATTGGATTAGTTTCTAGTATTATACCATGATATGTTTTATCGTGGCGCGAACAAACCAAGTCACCTACCTTTCCTTTCAATCTCATTTATCTCATTAATGTTAAATCAGACTGTGGAACTTTCAAAGTTTTGCCTTTAACCAAAATCTCCGCAAAGGGCTCCGGTTCAACTTTCTCAAAGTTTACCGACATTCCACGATCCTTGGTTCTCCAAATCTTTTGCTCGAATACTCTGATGATTACACCAGTTTTATCGTTCCATTTAACCAAATCACCTACAACCATATTACTCACTTATCATTGATCTCTTGAGAGCTTCACAAGTCTCATCACTTATACAGTTTGTCACAGCTTTGAATATCGCGTCTTGGTTCTGCAAAATGATGTCGGCATCTTTCAGCATGGTCTCAGTCATGCCAATCATATTATCAAGGGATTCGGCAGACCTTTCCAGTGATTCAGATACTTCATCCCGCGTAAGCGGGATCGCGGTTTCTACGTTTTGGGGTTCATTGCAGCCGATAATGATCGGCAAAATAATAATGCTTAACATGTTCTCTCCTTATTTGTTTTTGCTTCACTAACAATCTCTAGCCAGCCTTCGGGTTCCCAATCAAAAGTGTGTCCTTCTGTGAACCATCTAATGCCTATCTGCGCGGGGCCCGTGGATATGGCTACTGGGCGCCTGTCTATTACAATGCCGACAAGACCCGTGTCATGCGTGTTCATGCTCACAAGGTCACCGATTCTAATGCGTGCTTTCATCGCTCACCTCTAAAGATGCGGTCAGCGAAGCGTTTTGCATTGCGGAGGTTTGCCAAGTCATCCATATCATTGACCTGATCGGAGTGTTCATCATAAAGGTGTCCAATGGATTCACGCATGTATTTTCTAAGCAACTTAATATATTCAATCTTTCCGAATGATTCTTTGTGGATGGTGGCGGACCCAACATATTGCTCGTGTATCAATCGTGTCATCTTTAACGCGGCGTCAATGCCTTGCTGGTCCTCGGTATCTATTACTATTGTCATCTTCATACTATTATTATAGCCCGTTGCTTGTCTGTTGTCAAGTGTTGTGCCTGACAAAAAGGAAAATTTTACCGAAAAAAATCGCGCGATCGGCGCTCAATCACTCAACACTCATCAATGTCGCGACCCCCGGTGGCGCGCTGCCCTCGATGGCCCCGCCGTGCTTTGCGATGACGGTGGTAACGACATGCACTGGGACATATCCATAAACCGTTCCCGTTGGGTCGCCGGGCTCATCGCAATAATCCATTAACATGGGTTCGCGCGCGGAGGGGAAGCCGACCTCAACGTGGGTGTATTTTTCGGCCATATTACTACGAGGTGTGCAATAGGCTCCAACATGAGCTTGCACACTCATGCTAAAACCGGATTTGCATACAACTCGTTTGTGTCTTTTTTCTTCATGCATTTTTTATTCCTCTACTAATTCTAAAAACATTTCGTGAAACTTGAGAATCTTGCCGCCGGCAAAGGCTACATTGTAAAAAGCTGTGTATGTTCTGCTTTCATCTATTTCTTCTGGTACTGTTTCCATGACTAGGCCCAACCTGTGATTCGGAATAGTGTCGTCATGTGTCATATCCTTGACGCGGACAAGGTTTCCGGGTTTGAACTTTGGCAAATCATTAATCTCAGTTAACATAACTAGTCAAGCCGCCCTAATAATCTTATGAAAGGAGTCTTCAATCACGCTGGTGAAGTAAATCTTGCTTCGGTTGCCCTTAATCCATTGAATCGTAATAAAACCTTTATCCTCTTCCGTAACAATACCGAAGGTTCGTTTTTGTTCGGCTATGAAGTTTCTAGGATCGAACACAATCATATCTCCAACATTAATCATTAGCACTTATCACCTCAAGAACAGCGGTATCATGCCAGCTAGAGTCTCCATCAGTGAAAACTATCTTAGCCGAATGTGTTATGTCACCTGTTCGAGACAAATGGGTAACAACTCCAATATGAGTTTCATATTCTGCAAATTCATGCGGAACAGTGACATATTTAACCAAGTCCCCAACTTCAATCTTGCAACTTTGTTTTTTCATATAATAAACATATCCTTCTCGTGAACAAATAGCAAGTCAAGAACCTGTCAAGTAAACCACATCATCATTTCTTTCGTTGACCATATAGTTTCCGTTATCGCACCACACGATCCAGATAGTTTCTTTGTCACTAATATAAGAATCCAGCACGATGGATGGATTCGACCAATCATCCTCACTGAATGATTTTGGCTTGAATGAAATAAGATCACCGACTTTCACTTAAAACCTCAATCATATCTCTTGCTGGCATCAGAGCATGCATACTTTCAGTTTTAAAACACCACATTTTATAAATACCCCATATATGACAGTCCGGTGTTTCGACCAGAACTCCTATAAAGTTTTCATTGAAGTCATCGTCGCCTTCATACGGGTTATTGTTAATATATCTAACTTTTATTAGATCGCCCAGTTTCATTAATAATCTCAAAATCAAAACATTCATTGCAGATTTCTGGTACCAGTAATGCTCTTCTTGATAGTTCGATTATAGCGCGGCGGTGATGCATGATCATCCTCTGATGCGCTTCGATCCACTCATCATTTAACTTTTTTTCACAATCAGTCATCGGCTTCATCCTTCTGGCATACAATAGTGGCATCTTTGTCTTCGTGGAGCTTGACTACATAAAACACTTTTCCTTCATAAATCTCGCACGGGAAGGCACTCACAGGCATCACTGCCGTTGCTGGCCCGCCATTAGATTCTGGTGTGGTGTTTAGTTCCACTGTTGCAAAGTGTGAATCATGGGAATCAATCATACCCACCAAAATAAAGGTTGTTAACATTTTCATTCGTATATCTCCAAGTAACTAATCCATTCTTCGGTTATTTTACCATCACGCCACCTAATCTTGTAGCGTCTTGTGGTGGTGCCTTTCTTGTCAACCTCTTCAATCACAATGCCGGGGTTTCTGGCCTCGACATTCACAAACGTGCCCCACTTGAAAGTAGATGACGGGTTCGGCATATATCTAACCAGAGAACCTGCTTTAATCATCTAAAACTTTCTGTATTTTTATCTTCAAGTCATTAGCAGTCAAAACAGAAGCACCTGAGATATTGTCTAGAATATCTTGAACTTCTCTCAGTTTCTTTTCGATTCTAATCAGTGGATTGACAACTGCAATGCCTGTTTTATTATAGTTATCCGGTGGCGGGTATCCGTGGTATGACACATTATTCTCTGGTTAGGTTATTGATGGTACGGGAGGCAGGATTTGAACCTGCGACCAATCGCATATAAGACGACTGCTCTTACCACTGAGCTACACCCGTAAAAATGGCACGTCCTGTTGGATTCGAACCAACGACCCTCGGCTTAGAAGGCCGATGCTCTATCCAACTGAGCTAAGGACGCATGTATATATTATAATCACTCTTGATTACTTTGTCAATGGTTTTTCTGCTAAAATCGAATACTTCAGTGTGGGAGAAATGTTTGAGTATTCAAAAACTTCCTCGTCTTCGTTCTCAATCCGGTCCTTAAAAGTGTGACCGATGATAAACATCTTACCCACTAGATCACTTTCAGGATCAGTGACAGTCCAAAATGTATGCTTCATTCCGCGTTCACGGTGTGCGCATGAAACACCGGTGCCCTTGGGGATCACGCCTGCATGCCAAAACTGTGATACATTACCATCTCGGTCTCTCCAGTAGTGCGGTATGCCCGTGGCTTGCTTGATGGTTTCAAACATCTCTAGGTTAATAAACGGAACTTCCGCGTCGTTACGGAACCAGCCAGTAGTGCGGTTTCTAACTTTAGCTTGTTTCATTGGCGCTGACCTTAGAAATATCACCGGGCAAATAAACCATGCTTTGTCCGGGCATCATCGCTAGCGGCTCTTGGCTGCATGTTGCATATCTTGAGATAAATTCTGCCCATGCATAGTCTTTGTCATGTCTTTGGGAGACAAATGTAAACGTCCCCATAGTATCATCATTCATATCTTTGTATATTACTGTATAGACCATTATTCCTTCACCTTGTTTAATTTTCCGTATGAGTCGCGACCTTCAAGTTCCCACTGTAGTTTCTTTAGTTCAGCAAGACGCATACACGATTTCCAAACTTTAACTGCGTATGCGAGACAATCAGAGTTTTGACTGTAGTTATGATTTAATTTATCAGTTTTTACCCTACCTTGCAATTGCTTAGTAGCAGTCTCTAGGGATATAAGCTGCGACTCTAGCATCTTTAACGCATTAGTTTGTGCTTCCCATAATTTATTTGATTCGAATTTATTCATAATTTTAAAATGGTAGGCTCTCTCGGGCTTGAACCGAGGACCACCCCGTTATGAGCGGGACGCTCTGACCAACTGAGCTAAGAGCCTTTATGTTTTACTTCCTATCTTTCTTTCTCTCATTCTTCTTTTGCTTTGGTGCAGGTTCAGAATTATACGACTTGAATTGGAACAATGCAAATTCATATCCACTTTCGGCGCGCTGTTCTACCTTATTTCTCAACCCCTTGATTAGCAGGGGATTGTCTGCTGCCCAGTTCAGTCCGCAGTATGCAGCAACTGGCGCTAGAATTAGTTTGATGATTGTGTTCACTTTTCTCTCCTTGAATGAATGGTGGGACACGCAGGATTCGAACCTGCGGCCGGCGGATTAAAAGTCCGATGCTCTACCAACTGAGCTAGTGTCCCAAAGTCCCCGACATACCTTAACAACAAAGGAGCAATCAAAAAAATCAAAAATCGTATCGCGAAATGATTTTATCATTTTAATCTGCTTCCAGAATGTAGTCTCGGATTCTCGCCGGGGTGCGGAATGTCAATGTATATCCAGTTTACTAAACGGACTCGAACCGATGTATGACACCACATAAAAATATAAAAGATGGTAGCTGATGCGAGACTCGAACTCGCAAGCCCAAAGGGCGACAGATTTTAAGTCTGTTGTGTATACCGATTCCACCAATCAGCCATACTAAAATTATAACAAGTTATCTCTCTACTGTCAAGGGTTTTCTTTAGAGTTTTATTAGTTCTGATTCGATGAAAAATCTTTTGACGCCATCAAGGCAAAGTATAGTGTAAACATAGTCTTGGAAATATTCGATCTCATAATCAATCTCAACAACAACTCCGGTGTGCGACGTAACAAAATAGTCATCCGGGTCATCGTGCCAATAGTAATATTCTACTATATCATAATAGCCCTTGACAAGATCTCCAATCTTATAACGTGGTGGTATTTCACTATGCTGCATATCATATGTAGTAGGGCCACCTTACTTTCTTTTCAACTTGATATAACGCTCTTCCACAAACACGGTTATTGGTGACCCAATGGGTAAAATCTTGTATGTTTTTGCACCCTTGGCGTGCGAACGAATTCGATCCGTGACAGCCAAAATTATGCCACCTTTCGCTTTAAAAGCTTTTGCGGCTTCATGTTGTTGGACGTAATACGTTGTAGATGCTTTTTCGATTGTAACTTTTGATGTCAAACAGTTTGCGCGAGGGACAATAAATGTCCCAACATCGTATTTAGGCTGTCCATGATGAGTCTCAAGAACTTGAGTTGCATACTTGTTACCGCGCATTTTAGTATATGCGCGCATATCGGGAGTGATACCCTCTTGAATATCACGCACAAGTTCTGTGAAATAGCCAGTGCTTGCATAGTATCGGGCTAACACCATCGCCTCTTCTTTGTGTTCTTTGGCATACACCGATTCCCACTCATCGTGAATATTCTGAGCGTGTTCGCCGTTACGGTCAACAACCTTGCGAACAGTCACCATCTGCTTATCGGACAACTGACGATTGCGTTCAAGTTGATTCAAGATTGACTCAAGGAACCCACGATCCCAACCGGTGCATACAGGGCGGCTGAGGGCCATTTCAATTTCTTCTTTCACATTGCCTCCAATACTTATAATATATAGCAGTAGCAACCAAAGGTCAAGTAATAATTGTCAGAGAAATGTTAGTAGTCATCATCGGGATCAATTGCTAAAACAATCGCATCAATATAGCCCGGTGGCACCTTAACAACTTGACAGCGCCAGCCACCCCATTTAGGAACGATTTCGAACAAAGGAAAGTCGGGACACTGGGCTGCTATTGGTATAGAAGGGGTTGGAACTTCAACAAAGACCTCTAAAACAGAACCGCCATCATCAGAGCCGGTTTTAACTTCATATCGACCGCCAAAATAATTAGATATCTCCAGAGTTAACGAATTTATTGCATCCTGTTTGGACATCTTTTCACCATTAAAAAATATATTAGCCATTGTTGTTCTCGCTTACAAGTTCCACGTAATCATAATCCGTGTCTAATATAACTAGCCTTGAGTTTTTACAATCGAAACAGTGGGCAACAATAGCACTAGTTTTAACATTGGATACTTCCAAAACAATACCAAATCGGTATACAGGATCTATACCTACAACAGTGTCGGGTGAAGCTTCAAATGAATTATGGTGTGAGATCCACTTGATCAGATCACCATTTTTAATACCCATACTAGTAAGTATGTTAATCTTTTATGTTAGTCTTTAAAATAGTAACTTTTGAGTTATCTGAATAGTAATCAACCTTAATATCAAACTCACCCTTAAAAATATTTCTTAGCAATTTGATATCAGGTTTAATGGATTGTTCTTCATATCTAATGAACACACCCCTATGGCCGTCGTTACACAATTTTAAAGCATCCTTGTGAACTGATTTGATGGATGAGTAAACCCCGTATAAAGCTTGTTTCTTGTCAAATAAGCAATAAATATTCAATTTTGTCATGTTAATTCTCCGAATAGGGAGTTTCAGAGAAATTCTCTATACTACAAATGTTCTCTATAAAGCAAATTTGCTTCTCAAGCGCCTTTACTTGTTCTTCATCATTATCTTCTCTCGCATCATCAAGTTTATTAGTGAGAGACTGATAGTCGAGAATAGTTTCATTATATAATTGAGAAAAATAAAGCGCAGTACCAAAATCCTCAATTCTCTTTACAACATCTGCGAAAGGACCGCATGTAAAACTTAAACTTCTCATAACTTAGACACCTCCATATAAAATTATCCGCCGCATCCTTTACAGCGAGAGCGATAATGCTGCTTATGGCTTTTTCCATCCATTTCAATTTTTTTAAATTGATTAATTTTGCCTTCAATATATTTTCCCTGCCCATAGGCACGTATTAAATCTTTATTACGGTTAAAGGCGCCACAAAGCACAATAATATTTGTTGGCTCATACAATAAATATTCACCCGGATAAACCTTGCATCCATCATCAATAATAGAAAACTTCATTATTCTTCCTTTACGGTCATTTTATCATCATAAGCTTTTTTCTTTAAATCATTTAAATAACCAAGGGTGTCGTTTCTTCTTAAAATCTTAAACGCGATATTCTCAACTGAAAATTCTTGCATCTTGCTTTCTAGGCCGGCCCTGCGCATGTTTCTGATTTTAGTTTTCAGTCTTTCAATGTTTTTTAGGGCAGTGTCGTATTTTCTAGCTGTAATAAGATTAGATACGATATTAACTTGGAACTCTATATCTCGGGCTTTGTGTTTGGCTGCTAAAAAGTCGATGTTAGCTCTATATTTCTTTGGTCTCTTAACCCAGTCATCATTTAACAGAGAGTAGACGCCGGAAGATTTGTGCGACTCACCTTCGTTTTCAACATAAATCTCAACATCATAACCTTTCATTTTAATATCATGATCGTTGTTCCACTTCATGCGCGCATTATCAAAGAAAGACTTAACTAATGCTAAATTTTCATCGACATCAAGAAAGTCAACAATGATATGGAGGTCAACATCAGAATAATTAGACCAGTTATAATTTGCCAGAGAGCCAGTAAGAGTGATATCCTTAACATCAACCTCAATGGGTAAGCCATCCATAAAATCCATAGCAATCTTGATTAGCTTTTTTCTGATCTCTGGCTTAATATCTTCACCTTCCCATATTTGTGGCTCAAGGGTATCGTTAGTGGCAAAAGATGATGCCTCCACTTCTTCTTCGAGGGCGCCGCCAAAGCCCACTGGAGAGGACTTGGAGCGTCCTTTGGGGGGTTCTTGGTCAAATGGAGCGCCACCTTTCTTTTGTTTACCTGTTTTGGTGTATTTGTTTCGGTCCTTTACATAGCCGCTCTTGACCTTCTGCTGATAAGCTTCCACTTCATGAATTGAGTCTATGAAGTCTTTCCAGTTTGTACCGTTCATAATTATAAATAGTCTACCAAGAAGATAAAGCTACCCTCTTCCAAGTGTCAATTGAAACGCAAACATAGATGTAGTTCGCATCCCATCTAATCTCACCGGGCACTCCGAAATCGCCGGCGCTCGATGGAGTGCTGCTGTTTCTAATTCGGATGGCGTTGTCGTTAATATCTAACGCTAACTCGGGCTGATTAGTTTTTATGCCTATCTTGTCGGCACTGCCGTCAACAAATAGCATGTGCGTGTTATTCTCAGACTCTACCCGAAAATCTACTAAGGAGTCATCACCGTTAATACCATGTTGCTCGTTAATTACTACTTCAGGAACAGCGCCGTTTAGTCTTAACCCTTCTCGGGTCACACCCTGATCGTTTACTTTAAACACAATATGCTTATTTTGAAACTGCTGATGAAATACTAGATTGTTCGATGTATTGATTCCTATTTTCGCTCTGGCAGCGGCGCCTTCTTGAAATTGGATGTGGCACTCATCGCCATCAGCGGCAGCATTTATTGTCAAGATTTCTGTGGGGTTTGTTGTGCCGATGCCGACCGATGTGGCATTCGCATATAATATCTGCGAGCCACTCGGACGTAGTGTTATGCTATCTTGACCAAAATCAATATAGGTAGGTTCACCCTCGCGATCATCTTCAAAATATATATCACCCTTGCGAATGCTGCCTGTTGAGAATTTGTAACTCATAACTTAATTCCTATATCGGTAGATGTTTACCAGCTATAACAACTGTGATATCTTCGCCAGATGTTCCACCGGGAGAGATATTTGTTACAGTCTCGGACCACGTTTCGCCACTGTCAGTGCTTTCAAAGATATCCCCTCCGTCAGCGCCCAACATCCAAGTGTTTCCATCGGTCGAAAGATCTTTTGCGCCGCTGTTTGTGATTGTTGGGTTAGCCAGACCGCTTGTGGAGGTGCCATTAACATCAATCCTAGCAATTGCGCTAACTCTGTTCGACATTATAACACACCTGCCATCATATGCAGCGATTTTAGAGTTGTTCCCTGTGTTGTTATCGCCGTCTGTGTTATTGCCGGGCTTCGCAATACCGAGATCTACCTCACTACTCCAAGTTGTTATATCAGAACTAGCTGCACTTTTAAGAAATAAGTTGTCTTCTCCATCTTTAGAGTATGTTACAACCCAAGTATTATTTGTGTATGCAATCCCAACTATCTTATCCACACCAGCACCCAGCGGGGTTGAAGACGAGAAGGTAGAGCCATCATTTGTGCTGATGTGAAATCTGTCTTCTTGTCCATATGCAAAGTGGCCGCTTCCATTGCCAGCAATCGTGAATATTGCATCGTTATTGGCACCAGTCCCAAGATCTCCAGAGACCTTTTTAGTCCAGTTGACAGCACCATCAGTGCTGATGAATACATTTCCGCTAGAAGAGCAGACAAACCAAACGCCCGATGTAGAACTAGAAGAGTCATTGCCCCAACACGCAGTCCGAAGCCTACCGGAAACATTGAGGTTCTTGGAGGTCCAAAAACTGTCAGTTTCAATGTCTGCTTCGGTTCGGAAAACAACATCGGCGGAGGTAGACGACTGACCGATTAAGAACAGGCTGTTACCACTCCCGTCTTTACCATAAGCCCCGGCAAATGCAGTCGCATTGCCTGATTGTCTTTTGTATGTGGTCCAAGATGTTCGATCACTGTTGTCTGCGTAACCGATTCTGCCCGTTCCCTGCTCAAAACTTATCACCCATTTGGATGCGCTTGTGTTGCTATCTGCTGCGGGTACCGTTCCCCTATATTTGTAAGTCATTTTTTGCTCCTTTTATAAATTAACTTAACCACCATCATAAATAGTCTGCTCACCATCTTCAAACGTAATAATTGTCTTGTTTGT
>Ga0098043_1000717_pt1 | contig 11790 bp, 13 predicted proteins | sample 9B_taG_FD_92581 | JGI IMG/M metagenome (GOLD analysis project Ga0098043, IMG submission 92581) | Marine viral communities from the Subarctic Pacific Ocean - 9B_ETSP_OMZ_AT15188_CsCl metaG | ecosystem: Environmental > Aquatic > Marine > Oceanic | place: Subarctic Pacific Ocean | collected 2015-01-10 | reverse complement strand
CGTGTGACCTTTGAATCCATCGAGGAACTCTGACCATGGCCACCATCCGAGGTGAATCCGGTTCTGTCCAGTTTGAAACTGGGTCAGGCAGTCTTGGCGCAGTTGTTGGCACCAGAAGCTGGAGCCTGACAACCACTAAAGAAACGCTTGACACCAGCGTTCATGGCAACACATTCCGTCAATTTGTCGGCAGCATGATCAGCGGCTCCGGCACTGTTGAGCTGGTGTATGACCCAGACGCAACCGGACAGGCTGCTTTTGTTGAGGATGTGATGAAGACAGGCGATGCAGCAGATGCGTCATTTGAGCTGTTCACAACCGGCACGTCTTCAGGCTCGGATTCTGTTGCCTTTGGTGGAATCATCACCGACATGGAGATTAGCTCCACAGTTGGTGAGCTTGTGGTTGTCAGCTGTAGCTTTATCACCAGCGGTACTATCACTTCCAACCTGGAATGAGTAGGCTATATTTAAGCGGCAAATGTGTTGCTTAAATGCCTGCTACTGAACGAACGGTTGACTTGCTGGTTGGGGCGTTTGATCTCAACCAGCGTCGCAAGTACGAACTAAAGAATGAAGCAGGCGACAAGATTGTTGACCTGTACTTCAAACCAATCACCCGTGCTGACCGCAAGAAGGCGCAAAGCCATGCCGGGTCTGAAGAGGCTTTGGTGATCAGCACCCAGATGCTTTGTCAGATGGCGGAGCTTGAGGATGGCAGCAAGGCTTTCGCGGCTGCTGATGCTGAGAAGCTGCAGCGCAAGTTGCCCGAATCTGTCCTGAACGACATTGAGCTGTTCTTGTTCGGCATCGGTGAAGAGGCGGGGCTGGACGACGCAAAAAACGACTAAAGCAGGACAAGTGGACTTCTTTTGAGTTCTTTCTGGCCTGCGAGCTTGGCATGACTGTTAGCAGGCTTCGCACGGAGTTAACCGATGCGGAGCTTGTTTATTTTGCTGCGTTCTACGAACTGAAGAATGAGGAACAAGAGCGTGCAATGGAACGCGCAAAAATGAAGCGGCGGTAGTATAGAGCTAGTGCCGGAGCGGCTGTGCAGACAACTATCAGGCTAATTGCTGAGGCAGCACAGCCCAAGCGCGAGATGAAGGGGCTGGGAGAGCAGGCCAAAAAGCTTGAAAAAAATGTAAGCGATACAAACGCGAAGCTCAAGGAATTTACAAAAACAGGCCGCGAAATAAGAACTGCGGCCAATGGAATGAAGTTTTTCACAGACGCAGCGGGGCGTGCAAGAAAAGTAAACGGCCAGTTTGTAACCACCGCAGAAGCGGCGGCGGCTGGTTTAGAAAATCAAGGGCGTGCGGCCAATAACGCTGCGAACAACTTTGGACGCCTGCAAAAAGCGATTCGCAATGTTGGCATCGGCTTTTTAATCAAACGAGTAGTAACGGCTGCCGCAACATTTAATACGCTGCAACTGCGAATGCAGTTGCTGACGAGTGAGTTTGGTGAATATGAACAGGCCCAGGAAGTAGCTGCAAGAGCAGCCGAAAAGTTCGGGCTAAGCAACCGCGAAGCAGCACAAGGCGTTACCGATATTTTTGCAAGACTGCGGCCACTAGGTGTTTCCTTGAAAGACATTGAATCTACTTTTGTAGGATTCAATTCGGTCGCAAAATTAAGCGGCGTTGAAGCACAACAGGCAAGTGCAGCGTTCACGCAACTTGCACAAGCTCTAGGCTCAGGCAGGTTGCAAGGTGATGAGTTCCGAAGCATTTCAGAACAAGTTCCAGGAATCCTCAAATCTGTTGCTGATGTCACCGGAATCGCTCAAGGCGAGCTAAGAGAATATGCATCTGAAGGTCTTATTACGTCAGATGTAATTATCGCTGCATTGCGAAAAGCTGAAAGGGAAGCCGGGGGCGCAATTGAAAAGATTGTAGAAAAATCAGATGTTCAAAAGTTCAAAGATTTTCAGAACGCTGTTGATAAACTAGCCATTGCAGTAGGCAATCAGCTACTGCCTACTCTCATACCTTTAATTCAAGTTGCGACCGACATAATCAAGTTCTTCTCTGAAATGCCGAAACCTTTCAAAGACACAATCACTGAGGTTGTTTTGTTTGCGGCTAAAGCAATTTTGCTTACAAAAGCAATCCAAGGAATTATTGCACTTAAGACAGGTGTTGTAGGAATGCTTACGACAACGGCTGGCGCTGCTGCCACTGCAGGCAACAGTTCTGCTACGGCGGCTGGAAAAGTAAACATGCTTGCCGGAGCGTTTAGGCGTCTGTTGCCGTTAATGATTGCGTTTTCTGCCTTTGACTTTTTAAGAGCCGGGATGAAATCAGGGGCAAGCCTTGAAGAATTGCAGGCAAGGTTAGAAGCCGGTGGCACAGGGGCAACTTTCGAGGGCGCAACGCGTGAAACTGTAGAGGCAGCGCAAAAGCAAGCTCGCTTAACAAAAAAAGCTGTTGAAAAAGAGTTAGCAGGTATTAAACCAAATCCACTGTTTTCTATTCCTGGGGTTGGCCCTGTCATTGCTGGCATGAGTGGCTCAAGAGCACAACTTCTTAACCTAAGGGAGCTAGACGCCGAGACAGTGCTTGGCTTAAACCCGGATGATTTTAAGTCAACAGGGGAAGAACTAGATGCTGAGATTGAAAAAATTAGGAAACGATTTGCAAAATTACAGGAAGAAATTGACAAAGACAAAGGCAAAAATAAGGGCGGCAAAGAAGCAGACCCGGCAGATCAAGCGGTCAAAACCGCTGTTCGCCAATTAGGGGCAACAAACAAACGAATAGAGCTTGCACGAGCACGTAATCAAGAAGAAAGAAACATGATCACATTGCAGCAAAACATCAGAGAAATTGAAGGGCAACGCTTGCTAATTGGTGACAGTTTGGCTGATCAACAAATAGAGCGATTGAGAATAGAGTTCACTATTAACCAGTTGAATCAGAACAGGCTTGACACAGCAAAAGCTGAAGCGGACCAACAGAAAAAGAACGCAGACAATCTCAAAAAAGCGCAGGACGCAGAAGCAGAGCGCACACAAAAACTAGCGGACCAATATCAAGGGATTGCCGACACCATCGCGGATGGCGTTGTCGATGCACTCAAGGGCGCTGTGGATGGCACCCAAACGCTGGCTGAATCGGCATCCAACCTGTTGAACAACTTGGCTAACGATCTGTTGATGGTCGCTAAAAACATGTTGCTCTTTGGCAACATGGGAGGCGGCCTGTCAAAAGGCAGTGGATTGCTCGGCAACCTCTTCGGCGGTTTCTTGGCTGACGGGGGGACTGCGACTGGGGGCCGCTCTTTTGTCGTGGGCGAGCGTGGCCCTGAGTTGTTCACGCCAGGCAGGACCGGCAGCGTCACGCCAAACAGCGCCCTAGGCGGCTCTAACATTGTTGTGAACGTCGATGCCTCGGGGTCGTCTGTTCAAGGCGACGGCCCATCTGCGAACCAACTAGGCAAAGTGATTGGCGCTGCCGTTCAAGCTGAGTTAATTAAACAAAAACGGCCCGGAGGGCTCCTTACACGCTGATGGCAACTTTCCCTTCAATCAACCCAACTTACGGCGTTCAAAAGACCAGTAAGCCAAATGTCCGCCAGGTGCGCTTTGCTGACGGTTACGAACAAAGAGTTACTTTCGGTTTGAACCAAAACCCTAAAATTTACAACTTAAGTTTTGAAGTTTCAGAAACTGACTCTGACACGATTGAAGCATTTTTAGACGCTCGTGCAGCCGACAACGCAAGCTTTGATTTCACACCCCCAGGCGAAAGCAGTAGTTCTAAGTTTGTCTGCGAGGAGTGGAGCAAGTCGATTCCTTACCTAGACCGGGCTACGATACAGGCAACATTTCGCCAAGTTTTTGAACCGTAATGGCTATCACCACTAGAGCCACGAAGGGTAGCCCGCTTACCCACACCGAAGTTGACACCAACTTTACGGATCTACGGGATAACAAGGCTGGCTATGTGACCGGCGATGGCGGTGAGGTTACTCAGGGAACGTCAAAAAGCACAGGCGTCACACTGAGCAAGAAGTGCGGTCAAATTACTTTGCACAACGCCGCTTTGGCGGCTGACACCACGGTGTCCTTCACGTTGACTAACACAACCATTGCAGCCACTGACCTGCTTGTCCTCAACCACGTCAGTGGTGGGACTGCTGGTTCGTACTTGTTGAACGCACAGTGTGCCGCAGGCACTGCCAGTATTAACGTCCGTAACGTTACTGCGGGTTCGTTGTCAGAAGCCATTGTGATTGGCTTTGCGCTCGTTAAAGCCGTAACCTCATAAGCATGGCCTACGTCGTCACCGGCTACTGGAACGCTGGATATGACGACCAGCAGTCCAGTGCTTTAGTTGTCAGCGATCTGCAGGGCATCGCGCCTACAGAAATTATTGAGCTGTTTCAGCTCAAGTTGGATGCAGATCAACACGGCGCTACAACGACGCACTATTTCAGTGGTGCGCGTGTAGGTGGGGCGGCAGGGATTATTTTTGGAGGTCAAACGTATACCGCTATCCCTTTGGAGGCGGATGGTTTTAGTTACAACGGACAAGGCAGTTTGCCACGTCCCACGCTCCGAATCAGCAATCTGTTTAGCACCATAACGGCGCTAATCGCAACTCTGCCTAATGGGCTAGAGGGAGCAGAGGTAACTCGCTTACGAACGCTTGCAAAATACATTGATTCTGAAAACTTTATCGGGGACACCTATGAAACCTATGTAGTCGCTGACTACTGGAACGTGGGTTACTCATCAAACAACACAACAGCAGACAGCACAGCACTTTTCCCAAAAGAGATTTACTACGTTGACCGCAAGTCAGCTGAGAATCGCAACTTGGTTGAGTTTGAGCTGGCATCAGCGTTTGATCTTGCAGGAGTTCGCGCTCCAAAGCGTCAGTGCATCAGCCGTTGTCAGTGGGTCTACAAGTCAACTGAATGTGGTTATGACCCAACGGTTGGGCCAGGTAAAAACATCAACGGCGTGCAGTTCACACGGTTTAATGCAAATAACGAGGGAGTTCTTACGGACGCTGAAGACGTTTGCGGCAAAAAGCAGAGCAGTTGTGAGTGCAGGTTTGGCGACTTGAATGAACTGCCGTTTGGCGGCTATCCAGGCATTGGAACGTTCTTCTCATGACCTGGAAGGACGCAGCATTAAAGGACGCCAAAGACCGTTATCCATGGGAGGCGGTTGGTTTGGTTGTGGTCATCAAAGGCCGAGAAAAGTACTGGGTGTGCAGAAATATGGCCCATAACATGGAGGACATGTTCGTGCTGAATCCTGAGGATTACGTTGCTGCAGACAATGCGGGGGAAATTGTCGGCATTGTCCATAGCCACCCAAAGACGCTTCCAGTCGCAAGTGAGGCTGACAAAGTGTCGGCAGAAAAGCACGGCCTGCCCTGGTACATCGTCAACCCAAAGACTGAAACATGGGGCGAGTACAAGCCTTGTGGCTACAAAGCGCCGCTGATAGGCCGTAAGTGGACTTGGGTAGTTAGTGATTGCTGGACACTCGCCCGTGATTGGTACGCAGAGCAGGGCATCAACTTGCGTGATTGGGATCGACCAGCAACGCCAGAACAATTTCTAAACGCTCCCATGTTCGACGGAGCTTGGGCTGCAACAGGCTTTCGTGAACTCGCAGAAGATGAGCCGTTGGAACGTGGCGACCTTTTGCTGATGCAGATCAACGGCAACGGGCTGAATCACTGTGCGGTCTACATCGGTGACGGAATGGTTTTGCACCACCTTTCTGAAAGGCTGTCTTCAAGAGATATGTATGGGGGCTGGCTACAATCGTGTACAGGGAGGAGGCTGCGTCATGTTGCGCAAGGTCAGGCTTTACGGGCAGCTAGCTGAGTTTGTTGGGCGCAAGGTGATTGAGGCTGATTTGTCATCTGCTGCTGAAGCAGTGCGAATGCTGATTGCTAATTTCCCGCAGATAGACCGTCACATGGCGGATCAGCATTACAGGGTGCTTGTGGGCGATGGCGCGTTGACGCTTGATGATCTGCACAATCCTGTTGGCCGGGAAGAGATCAAAATTGTGCCGGTGATTGTTGGCGCGGGCGGTAGTACGACACAAATTCTTGCTGGAGCTGCCTTAATCGGCCTTTCTTTGGCTTTCCCAGGTGGCGGTTTGTTTGGGGGCACTGTTTTTGGATTTCTTGGTGGTCCAGCAGCTTCAGCAGCAGTTCTCACAACGATTGGCACAGGCATTAGTTATGTTGGCGCAGCTCTTGTTTTAGGCGGTGTTGCAGGATTGATTTCACCAACGCCTGAAATCCCGCAAGGCCCGGACACCGTTCAAGATCCACGCAAGTCATTTTCTTTTTCGGGCATTCAAAACACCTCGCGTGGTGGAACGCCAGTTCCAATCGTCTACGGCAAAACTTTGACCGGCAGTGTTGTTATCTCTGCTGGCGTTGACACTGAGCAGGTGCAGGCATGACCACGATTATTGGTTCAGGCGGTGGCGGTGGTAAAGGCGGTGGCGGCAGTAGCCGCTCACCAAAAACAACGCCTGACAGTCTTGATTCTCGTCAATATGCAACAGTTGTTGATTTAATCTCTGAAGGTGAGATTGAGGGATTGGTTGGCGGCAGTAAAGGAATTTTTCTAAACGGCACCGCGCTTCAAAACGCTCAAGGGGTTTTTAACTTTGAGGATGTTACGGTTTACACCCGTAATGGAACCCAAGCGCAAACTTTCATTCCAATCACTTCTGGCTCAGAAAATATACGGCCGATAAATCGTGGTGTTGTTAAAGACGGCCCTGTCATTGAATCTATTGTTGACGACGAGGTTGACGCAGTTCGTGTGACTATTACCGTTCCGTCTCTTCAAAAAATTAACAGCAAAAATGGTGACACCTTAGGTGCAAAGATTGAATTAAAAATTCTTGTCAAATATCCAAGCGATAGTGACTTTGTTGTTTTGATTGAAGACAAAATTAGTGGCCGAACTGCCGACCAATATCAAAAAGACTATCTCATAACTCTAAATCGTCCGAATCCAACAGACAACGTAGACATTAAAGTAGAGAGGGTCAATAAAGACAGCAACAGCTCTCTGCTTACAAATGCTTTTAGCTGGTCAAGCATAACCGAGATTAAATACGCAAAACTGGCTTATCCAAACAGCGCGTTGGTTGCATTACGTGTTGACTCCGAACAGTTCAGCAGCATCCCTGAACGCAAGTATTTAGTCAAAGGCGTCAGAGTTGCTATTCCCGCAGGAGTGACTGTCGATCCTGACACGGGCCGAATCATTTACCCAGAAAACTTTGTTTGGAACGGTACATTTGCCGCTGCAACTTGGACATCTTGCCCTGCTTGGATTCTGTACAACTTATTGACAAACACCCGCTATGGGTTTGGCAGTCATATTGATACAGCTCAGCTCGACAAATATGCGTTTTTTGCGGCATCGAGGTTTTCCAACGCCTTAGTTAATGACGGATTTGGCGGTCAAGAAGCACGGTTCAGCTGCAACACCACGATCCAAACAGCAGAAGAATCTTTCAAACTGGTCAACGACCTGCTGTCGGTCATGCGTTGCCAAGGCTTCTGGGCAGCAGGCAGCCTGACAATCGAACAAGACGCGCCAAAGGATGCGGCTTATCTATTCACCAACGCCAACGTTACGGGAGAGGGTTTCAGCTACAGCGGCAGCAGCCTCAAGACTCGTCCAACCGTTGTTGTCGTTAGCTATCTAGACATTGATCTGCAAGATACAGCCTATGAGGTCGTTGAAGACCATGACGGGATCGCTAAATATGGCGTGGTGCGTAAGGAGTTCAGCGCCTTTGCCTGCACCAGCCGTGGCCAGGCAGCACGTATCGGCAAATGGATTTTGTATTCTGAAAAGTTTGAAAAAGAAGTTGTCGCTTTCACCACCAGTTTAGACGCAGGCCAAGTTGTCCGACCTGGCATGGTCATTCAGATTGCAGATCCTGTGATTTCTGGTGCGCGAAAAGGTGGCCGGATTAAATCTGCAACCAGCAACACCATCACCGTTGACGACACAGCGAATACAGATTTGACTTTTGGCGCTAACTCAAAGCTTTATGTAATTTTGCCCGACGGAACGGTTGATGGCGACGTTGAAAATGAGGAACTTGGCGTCACCGATATTACTGGCGGCGTTATTACTGTTAATCGTAATTTTGCAACCACGCCAAATGTAAACAGCATTTGGGTATTAGAAAGCCTTGGCCTAGGTGATAACAACATTCAGCCAACCACTTGGCGTGTGCTGTCGATTGAAGAACAAGACGGTTTGCTCTATTCAATTACCGCAGTCGCGTATGACGCCGGTAAATATGCATTTGTAGAAGACGGCGAAGAGCTTCAACCACGAGACACCAGCAACCTGAACGTCATCCCTGAGCAGCCAGAAAACTTAGAAGTGTTGGCAACCGTTCCGGTTGGTGGAACTGTAGCAACAAAAGAAGTCCAGTTTGTTCAAAACGGTCAAGTTGCCATCAAGATCACATGGCACTGGAGCGTTCCAGGTGGCCAAGTAACCAAAAAGTTCAGGGTCCGTTTTCGCCACGAAGATGACAACTTCGTTGAAACGATTGTGCAGGGAACAACGTTTGACATACTTGACGCTAAAGAAGGTCTTTACGAGATCCAGGTAAGTGCCATCAGCAGCACAGGGCTTCTGTTTAGCAAGCCGACAATCGCCACATACACAGTCAAGGGCCTTGGTTCTGCACCGAGTGACATCGCTGATTTGAGCCTTGTTTCGACGACGGATACTCTTGCAATTCTTTCTTGGAAAAAGGTAGCTGAACTGGATGTGCAGTTGGGTGGTCGAATTATTATTCGACACGACCCACGAGCTTTAGCATCAGCTGAGTGGAAGGCAAGTAATCGTGTTGTTGATGGTGTGTCTGGTGCGTCAACACAAAAGCAAGTGCCGCTGCTTGCTGGAACGTATTTTGTGAAGGCAGAAGATTTTCTAGGCAATCGCTCTGTCACCGAAACGGCGTTTGAAGCCTCGTTCCCAGAACCTGATTCTCTACTTACAACCAAGACTTATGCAGAGCACAACCTAAGCACAGCTTTCAACGGGACAAAAACTAACTGCAGTGTTGTTTCAGGCAACCTTGACTTACAGCCAAATCTGTATGTTGCTTTGGATTATGCCGATAACTTGTATTTTGAAACCGATGGTGGAGCAGAGTATCAGTTCCAAGACACCTTCGATTTTGGGGCTAAGTTTGACTTCATTATTAGAAGGAGCATTGTCAGCACTCCGCAGCAAGTTTCAGGCACTTTATTTGATTCGCGTGCTGGCTTGTTCGACGATGCAGCTGGTGTTTTCGACGGTGAAACTAGAGATGTTGTAAACGTTGTCACTTACGTCAGGACTGCAACGGTTGCTTCCCCGTCTGAATCGGACTACAGCCCCTGGGCTGAATTTGTTGCAGCTGTAGTGCAGGGCCGGCATGTGCAGATCAAAGCTGAGCTTGAAACAACTGACGAGCTTACAAAGGTTTCAGTGGACCAGCTCGGCGCAACTCTTGAGTTAACGCAGCGCACGGAAACTGGCAGTGGAACGTCTGGTAATGCCGTGACATTTGCCAATGCGTTTTACCAAACCCCAGAAGTAGTCATCACGCCGACGAACCTAGGAGCGGATGGTTTTGTAACTTTGACTAAGAGCACAACGGGCTTCACAGCAACGCTGTCAGGTGCTTCAAATACTGGTTTCAGTTACACTGCCACTGGATTCGGACGTGCTCTTTAATGGCTCAAGTCAACCGCGACCGTTCTGACTCTATTGAAAACACGACGTTCCCTCTGGTTAGGGAACAGCTCAACGACACGTTAGAAGCGATATTCACTGTCAACTCCGGCAATACTGCGCCCTCAAACGCAGTTGAGCATGAGCCGTTCATCAATACCAGCAACAGCCCAGCAACGCTTGAGATCAAGACCAGCAGTGGGTACATCACGCTAGGCGTTCTTGATCCAGCAAACTTCAAAGTCGGTGGGATTACGCCGATTGCTAACGGAGGCACCGGCGCCACCACTGCTGCTGCCGGTATTGCAGCATTGCTGCCCAGCCAGACAGGCAACGCCAATAAAACGCTAATCACCGACGGCAGTTCATTGTCGTTTAGCAATGTCGCAGCATTTCAAAGCTATGCGGTTATTGCGGATGTAAAAGCTGCTGGTACGGAAGGGGGAACTTCTAGCGCAGGTTCATTTGAAGATCGTGTCTTAAATACAAGAGATCTAGACCCTGACAACTTTGTAACGCTTGTCAACAGCACTGATCAAAACACCCGCTTCAAGTTACCCGTTGGCACGTATTTTATAGAAGCAGAAGTCCCAATGTTCAGGGTTGGGAGGCACCAAGCACGTCTTGTTAGTTGGAGTGCAGACACAGACGGCACGGCTACCGTATTGAAAGCTGGAACATCGCAAGTCAGCCACAGCACCAGCGGCGCTAACAACAATTCAGTTATCAGGCATCGGTTGACTATTACGAGCGAGACAGTGTTTGGCGTGCAGTCTCGCGGTGTTTCTGGCAACAGTGGGGATGGTTTTGGCAATGCTGCTGATTTTGGCGAGGAAGAGCGTTACACCGTCGTCAAAATCATGAAAGAGACTGCTTAGGGCTAGGCTTTAATCGGTCTCTAGCTAAGATGGCTTAAGGAGGTGCCTTATGGCTGTCAGCCCTGGGACATACAACTTTGTGCTTCAGCGTCGAAGCGACTGGAGCGTGATCCTTCAGTTTAAGGACAGCAACGACGCAGCCATTGACCTAACTGGTTACACGGTCTACGCGCAGGCGTGGGACAAAGCACGGTCAACTAAGTATGCAGACTTTGCCGTTGCTTATACAGATCGGTCTGACGGCAAGGTGACCATCAGTTTGACTGACACTCAAACGGCAGCTTTTATTGATGAGCTTTACTACGACGTACTGCTTGAAGACGGCAGCGAGTTGCGTGAGTATTACCTGGAAGGCGTTATTTTTGTGTCAGAGGGGTATACGACACCATGACAGCGGTCAACGTCACTACAGACGGCAAGACAACGGTTGTTGAAGACACCAAGACCAACACCGTCACGGTCACAACGACTGGTCCTCAAGGGCCAGCGTCATCTGGGTTTGTTTTCAATGGCGCGGGGAAAGTGGACGACAGCCTCGTTTACTTCGACCAAGCTGCTGGGGAGTTTAAAGCGGACAACACTACGACTAAACTATCCCTAGTAGAAGGCGGGAACTTTTAAGCCATGGCCAACACCATTCGCATCAAGAAGCGAAGTGCCTCAGGCGCGGACGGAAGTCCTAGCTCGCTTGCTAGCAGCGAACTCGCCTTTAATGAGTCAGATCTACGACTTTACTATGGCTTTGGCGATAACGGCTCAGCGGTAGCCACGTCAATTATCACCATTGGTGGCTCTGGAGCGTTTTTCAGCAAAACCGACGCAAAAGCTGCAAATGTTGTTCTGGCCGGTCCAACGACTGGCTCTGACGCAAACCCGACTTTCAGGGCTTTAGTCGCTGCTGATATTCCCAGCATCGCCCACACCAAGATCAGTGATTTTGACAGTGGTGTACGGGCTAACCGGTTGGATCAGATGTCTGCCCCCACGGGCAATGTTGACATCAACACCAACAAGCTGACCAACGTCACTGATCCGACTTCGGCGCAGGATGCAGCGACCAAGGCGTATGTCGATGCGGTCAAAACTGGCCTGGACGTAAAGGATTCAGTCAAGGTGGCCACCACGGCCAACATCACGCTGTCTGGTACGCAAACCATTGACGG
>Ga0098043_1000716_pt1 | contig 11798 bp, 9 predicted proteins | sample 9B_taG_FD_92581 | JGI IMG/M metagenome (GOLD analysis project Ga0098043, IMG submission 92581) | Marine viral communities from the Subarctic Pacific Ocean - 9B_ETSP_OMZ_AT15188_CsCl metaG | ecosystem: Environmental > Aquatic > Marine > Oceanic | place: Subarctic Pacific Ocean | collected 2015-01-10 | reverse complement strand
GAATGGTTATAAACAAACAGCTTCTTTTTATGTAAATGCAATAGCAGCAACTGTAAATCCAACAACTAATAGCCGTAATAATACAGATGTAACCATAAGATTAACTTTTACAGGAGGTTTTACGCCAAATGTTTCTTCTTATGGGTATTATCAAGGTACAACTACTTCTGCAAATAAAATAACAGTAGCAACGGGACAAAGTATAGCACCAAACGGTTATGTTGATTTTACAATTTCAGGGCTAACATTTAATTCTTCATATCAGTATTTATTTTTTGCTGATAATGGAGCGGAAGGAACTCAGCTTGCTACTTTTTATACTAATAATTATACTATTAATAATGTAAACGGAGGGGTTGGCTCCGGTGTTGGTATACCAGGAAATGTAAATGCATATACATCATCATTTCCTACCGCTTATACAGGTGCAGGTAGTGGAGGTGGTACTTCATATCAAGGTTCTGGTAATGGAGGTGTTATTTCATCCGCTACTTGGAATGTTACATCTTTAGGGTCTGCACCATCTGGATCTCCTTCTAGCGGAATAACAGGATCTGCTGGAAACTTTTCAGTAACTGCAGCGGGTACACATACTATAACATGGTCAGGAGGCTCTATTTCTTCTTTAGGTTCTGGAAGCGCTTCAGTAGGTGGATCAGTTGGCACAATAGCTAGTGGTGGATTATCTCAGTGGGCAAGTGTTGGTTCTGTAACTAATAATACATCAGCATCTCAAACATTTATAGCTATTTTTACTGGGCTTACTGGTTCAACAGGTAATACTTCAATAGGAGCGTCTATGAGTATCGGATCTAGTTCAGGGCCTAATACTCCGCCTCAAGGTGGTCAAAATAATTTTAATGGTGGCAACCCCAGTCCTACCGGCACAAGAACATTAGCCGCTGGTCAAAGTGCTACTGTTTATTTTGGAGCTTTATCCAGCAATAGCACCTCAGGTAGTGGGCAGCTACAATCAATAGTAAGAATGAATAATGTTGATGTGGGTCTTGATAGATTTAATACATCATGGTCTAAATAAAAAAGCATTATATAAAAAATAAAAAATGGCAAATTTAACAGAAATAATAGGTGGTCAACCTTTTGAATCAGGCACGACCGGAAACAAAAAAAATAACCTACTAGATTTTTGGAAAGGAACACAAACTCAGTACGATGCACTTAAACAAACTAGTGCAACCACAAGTGGAAATCCTTCAAGTGCTGCAACTGTAGATTTTACGGTAACCTCATCCAGTATATTTAGTGTTGGGCAAACTGTATATGTAACAGGTAGCGGTTCTGGTAATACAACAAGAACAACAGGTACTGTAAACAGCGTACCTGATGCAACAAGTGTAGTGGTGGCGTTTACACCTGCATATACATCAGGAGCAGCTACAGGTTATCAATTGGACCTTTATGATCCTAAAACAATATATATAATAGCATAGATGCCAACTAACTTAGGACACGAGACAATATCCGCTTTAAAAGTAGGTCATTCAAGTGTTACAGCAGCTTATGCAGGACACCAACAAATATTTCCAAATACAACTACGATACAAAGTGCTGGTTATTATCCAAATAATAATACTATGGCTTGTTCGGGTGGAACTAGAATTTGGAGAGTAATTGGCGATATTGGTGCAACATATGATTTAACAGGTAGTCTTACAGGTTCACATACTCAAACAAGTAATACTGTTGATTATAATGTAACATCTGGTAATGTATGTAGTACTTGTGATGCACCGGCATCTACTTATTCAGTTACTTTAACGCCTACAGGTAATACAGTTCTACAAGGAGGAGGATCAACTTTTTCTAATTCTTTTGTTAGGCAAGCTGGGCAAGCAACAAATACTTATAATGCAAACCCTAGTATAACGGCTACAAATACAAACTATGCTACAACCACCGTAAATGGTACTTTAAAGTGGGCCCCGGGCGCTGCTTGGTCTGTTTCTTGGAGTTACAATGGGACATATGCTACTCATAGTACATCAAACATGAGTATAGGAGTTGGTGGATCTACTAGAAGCGGAGATTATTCTGGTAGCGGAAGCTCTGATAGCGGAACTTATACTTTTACTTTGGGATCTGGAGTTTCTAGTCTTAGTACTGTTAGATTTTATCTTGCTATCTACTCGTCAGGCTGTAATGATGCCCCCAGTGGCAGCTCAGGTTACTATTATCCATAATAAATGGCTAGAATACAACAACTACCCTTAGATACCACTATCACTGGTGGCGATAAACTAGTAGGAACAGATGTTGGTAGTAATAATGCTAGCAAGTCATATCAAATTGAAACTATTGCAGCATTTTTTGCTCAAACAGGTGGAGCTGATCCTCTTAGAGCAGGATTACAATATAACTATGCAGGCAAATATGTAAACAATACATTAGCATCCGGTGAGTTTAGGTATCAGGTGGATCCTACCGCGCCTTCCGCTTTTGGTTGGGCACATATAACTGGTATTGCGGTTAGTAGATATAATAGAAATTTAGTTGATATAAATCCTATTATAAACTTATTTACAAACCAATTAATTAGAATTACAGATGTAGATACATCCAGTAATACTAGTTATGCAATATATGAGGTTAGTGCTAAATCAGATTTAACAAATGCATATTTATTATCTTTAGAGCATAGAGGTAGTGCAGGTGATCCTGTAGGGGGTGTTACATCAATAGCACCGTCGGGTTTTACAAATGAAACAACATTTACTTTTACACAAGGCAGCGCTAGTAATACTTGGACAATAAATCATAATCTAGATAGATTTCCAAGTGTTACTGTAGTTGATAACTCAGACAACATAGTTGTTGGTGCTGTAACATATAACAATTCAAATCAGATTGTGATTACTTTTACAGAAACAGTAATAGGAAAAGCATATTTAAACTAAAAAAAATGGCAATAAAATATTTAAATAATCTCGATCTAAATAAAAATCAGTTACAACAGGCTGTAATACAAACTGCATCTTCGGATCCATCTTCACCTGTTGCGGGACAAATATATTATAATACTACAGATAACGTTCTTAAGTTTTATAATGGTTCTGCTTTTGTAAGTGCTGGTGGTGATATAACAGAGATTCAAACTACAACAAGTGATCAGCTTGCTATAACAAATCAAACAGGGCCAATACCTAGTCTGGCAATAACAACTGCTGCTGTTGCAAACGCAGGAACAGCACTTGCTACTGGAGACCAAATATATGACTTTGTAACCACAGGGGTTAATGCAAGAATACAAAATGTTACAGATCCAACTGGAGCACAAGATGTTGCAACTAAAGCATATGTAGATACTGTTGCAACTGGAATGTTAGAATATAAAGGTGCATATAATGCATCAACGAATTCTCCTGCACTTACAGGAGGATCGTGTATAGCAAGTGGTAAAGGAGATACTTATACAGTAACTGCTGATGGTAGTTTTTTAGGAGAGCAAGTTAGAGTTGGTGATTTAATTATAGTTGAAGTAGCAATTAGCGCTAGTTCATCACCTGCTTTGTCAAGTTTTACAATTGTTCAATCTAATGTCGATCTAGCTACTGCTGCTGCAACATCCGGTGCGGCTGTTAAAGGTATTTCTGGTTATGATTCAAATAACTTTTCCGTGTCAGGAGGTTTTGTATCACTTAAAAAGTTTTCAGCTAGTATAGGAGATGGATCGAATACTTCTTATACAGTAAATCACGCGCTTGGATCTAGAGATGTGATTGTGCAATTATTTGACAATTCATCTTATGATACTGTTATTGCAGATGTTATAAGAACAGATGTAAATAATGTAACGATTTCGTTTACAGTAGCACCGTCTACAAATGATATAAGAGTGCTTATACAAAAAATTTAATACATGGGTGTGAAATTTAAGTCGCCTTTAGAGCTTTCTGGACACCGAGCAATAACACATACAGATGTTGCTCAGACTCTTGTAGTTAAGGTAGTAACTAAAACTAATTCTCATCCAGAGTATGGTAATGGTAGTTCTAATGGTTATACTATAGATGGAGTTGAAGGTGCATATTTAGAATTTACTCCAGGTAATACATATAAGTTTGATCAATCGGATAATTCGAATAGTGGTCACCCGTTACTTTTTTATGAAGATGCTGCTAAAACAACAGCTTATACAACAGGAGTAACAAATAATCATGGCTCAACAGCACCTGGTAATTCTGGTTCATATACACAAATTATACCTACAGTTTCTACACCCCCTATATTATATTACCAGTGTAGCAACCACGGTCTTATGGGTAGCTATGTTAAATTTGGCACGGGTACTATAGGTGATACTTACGCAATCAACGTTACACAAGATGGTAACGATGTAGATTTAAAATTAGACGCCGCCAGCGGTACAGATTCTACTGTACAACTTACAGCGGGCTCTAATATAACACTTACTAGAAATAATGCACAAGAGGTAACTATAGCTTCTACAGCATCAGGTGGTATAAGTGGAATTAACGTACAAGACGAAGGTAGTGCTTTATCTACAGCAGCAACAACTTTAAATTTTACAGGTTCAGGTGTTACAGCATCTGGAACTGGTGCAACAAAAACAATTAATGTTACAGGCGGAGGTGGTAGTAGTGGCGGTACTGTTACTGTAGAAAAAAATGTATATATAGCAAATGGATCAACTACCACATTTAATACTACATCTGCAATTGCAAATGAAAATAATGTACAAGTATATTTAGACGGTGTTTATCAATCTAAAGATAACTATACAACTAATGCAAGCACTGTAACAATTTCTACTGCCCCTGCTAATAACACATCTGTAGAACTTATACATATGGTATCTATAGCTGGTGTTATTGCAAGAGATAGTTTTACTGGTAACGGTTCAACTACGGCATATGTACTTTCTATGAGCATCTCAGATGAAAATGCTACACAAGTATATTTAGATGGTGTATATCAAAGCAAAGATAATTATTCAACTTCTAGCAGTACATTAACGTTCTCCACCGCTCCACCGAACGGTACTGCTATAGAAGTTGTTCATATAAAAGCAGTTAACGCTTCGTCCCTAAATCAAAATAATTTTACTGGTAATGGCTCTACAACGGCATTTACATTATCACAAACAGTTGACGATGAAGCTAAAACCTTTGTATTTATACAGGGCGTTTATCAAGAAAAATCAACCTATAGTATATCAGGATCAACATTAACCTTTAGTACAGCGCCACAAAATGGCTATACTATTGAAGTAATGGCTTTTAGTACTATAACAGTAGGCAACCAAGCAGTTACTTCTGTTAATGGACAAACAGGAGCAGTAACATTAGAAACAGGTACTGATTGGCAATCAACAATACAAACATCTAATTTTACAGCAGTAGCTGGCAAAGGTTATTTTGTTAATACAACGAGCGCTTCTGTTACTGTAACACTTCCAGCAGGAACAGTAGGTGATGAAATAGTATTCCAAGATTATGCCGGTACTTTTGGAACAAATAAAGTAATATTTGATTCCAACGGTTCAGAAAAAATTCAGGGTTCTACAGATAATTTTCAAAATACTACTAATAATTCCACTATAACTTTAGTTTATCAAGATGCTACTAAAGGTTGGAACGCTCAAAATGTTAGTGTAGTGCCTACTAATATGATTGCTTCAGGCGGAACAGAAACAACATCCGGTGGAAAAAAATATCATAAATTTACATCTTCTGGAACATTAAATGTTACTACTGCTGGTGATTACGAATACTTAATAGTTGCTGGCGGCGGCGGCGGCGGTTTTGATGGTGGTGGTGGAGGTGGTGCCGGAGGCTTGTTACAATCTTCTGGTACTGTAACTTCAACAGGTAATTATACTATTACAGTCGGAGCGGGTGGATCAGGAGCTAGTGGCTACAATATAACACCAGCAACTGGAAATAATTCAACTATTACTAAAAGTGGTTTTACTGCAATAACTGCTGATGGTGGTGGTGGTGCTAGTAGAGTAAATAGCTCTGGATATGCACCTGTGGTTGCATCAAACGGTGGATCCGGAGGAGGTGGAATGTCAAGCAGCAGCAATCAAGCTAGTAACGGCGGTAGTGGAATAACAGGCCAGGGTAATGATGGTGGAGATGGATTAGCCGGAGCTACTTGGAAAGGTGCTGGTGGTGGTGGCGCAGGTGCTGTTGGTGCTAATAGTGCTACTAATGCGGGTGGTAATGGTGGTGATGGTTTACAATATTCAACTTGGGCAACTGCAACTTCAAGTGGGGTTAATAGCGGATATTATGCCGGAGGTGGCGGAGGAGCCTGTGAAAGTACAGGTACCAGGGGCTCTGGAGGAAACGGCGGCGGTGGATCAGGCGGTGCTGCGGGCAGTGGTTATACCGCAGTAGCGGGAACACCAAATACCGGTGGCGGTGGTGGTGGCGGCGACGCTGCTAATGACCCAGGAAAATCTGGCGGTTCAGGAATAGTAATAATAAGGTATAATACATAATATGGCACATTACGCTTTTTTAAATATGCAAAATATCGTTACTGAAGTAATAGTAGGTAAAGATGAAACAGAAGGTCCAAAAAATTGGGAAATACATTATGGTAATATAAGAGAACAAGTTTGTAAAAGAACATCTTATAATACAAAAGGAGGTGCTCATATAAACGATGGCACACCATTTAGAAAAAATTATGCTGGTATAGGATATACTTATGACTATGCAAGAGACGCATTTATACCTCCTAAACCTTTTGATAGCTGGGTATTAGACGCTAACTCATGCTTATGGGTTGCACCAGTAGAATACCCCAGTGACGGCAAGCAGTATACATGGAACGAAGACACTACGTCTTGGGATGAAATAACTTAATATGGCACAAACTAAAGTAAAATATCCAGGGTTAATAGACTTTGAAAATACTACTGTAGATTATTTAGTAGTGGCCGGAGGCGGATCAGGCTCTGGTTTTTATAGAGCTGGGGGCGGCGGTGCTGGTGGTTTAATAACATCTTATGGCTCAACTTCCGGTGGTGGTGCATCAGCAGAAAATACTTTAACATTAGCTCCTGCAACAAACTATACTATAACTGTAGGTGCCGGTGGGACTGGTGCTTCAAATACTGAAGGATCAAATGGATCACCTTCTGTTTTTTCTACTGTAACATCTAGTGGTGGTGGTAAAGGAGGTAGATATACTGGTAGTAATGGAACAGCTGGAGCTGCTGGTGGATCCGGCGGAGGTGGTGGTGGTGATGCTACTGGTGGTGCTGGCGGTGCTGGAACAGCTAATCAAGGATACGCTGGGGGATCTGGAGCAAGTAGCAATATGCAATGCGGTGGTGGTGGCGGCGGTGCAGGTGCTGTTGGTCAGAATGGCGGCAGTGGTGCAACGGATGGAGATGGTGGTGATGGTATTCAATCTGCTATATTAAATTATGCTAATGCAGGAACCGCAAGTGTGGGTGAACAAATAAGCGGATCACAAGTGTGGTACGGCGGTGGTGGAGGCGGCGGTAGCTATTCTAGTGGTAATGACACAATACCCGGTAAAGGTGGCGGGGGAGAAGGAACTAACCCCTCAACTTATCCAGGAAACGGGGGTGATGGTGACAGCAATACAGGAGGAGGCGGTGGTGGTGCCTCTGGAGAATCTCCCCCTGGTAGTGGTGTGGGTGGTTCTGGTGGATCTGGCTTAGTAATATTAAGATATACTTCATCAAAAACATTAACAGCAGGGGCTGGTTTAACACAATCTAGTGGTTCCCCTTTTACGGAAGGTTCTAATAAAATATCTGTATTTACAGCAGGAACAGGAACAATAACATTTAGCTAAATAATATGGCATTAACAAAAATAACATCAAAAGTATTAGGTGATGAATTTACAACCTCATCAGCTTTATCGGGCACTGCAATAGATTGGACCGCATCACAGGTATTTACAAAAACCTTAAGTGGTGCTACAACATTTACATATACCAATGATGCAATAGGTATGGTTAAAGATCTTGTTTTAACAGGAGACTATACAATTACATGGCCTACAGGTACTAAAATAATATCAGGAACTTATGACGGTTCTGTTGCTAATTTAATACAAGTTACTAAAACAGCAACCGGTCAATACTGGTTATCAATTTCAAAAGAAGCGGTATAATGATAGCAATAGAAAAAGCAGGAACAATAAAAACTTTTGATAGACTTCCAAATGAATGGAATGATGAAAAAGGTTATCATATTAATTTTAGAAAAGTTACAAATAAAGAAGACTACGGTTTTTATGATATTGTAACTCCTGAATATGATAAAGTAACTCAACAGTTATCACAAATATTTTGGGATGCTGATAATAATGTATTTACATATACAGTAAATAATATTGACTTTGATGCTACATACCCAGTATTGGACGAAGCAGGTGAAGAAACAGGAGAAACAAAACCTGTATACGAAAAAGACAAATTAAAAGCAGATATTATTTCTAGCGCTAAAAGAGATGCTAATAATTTATTATCTCCAACTGACTGGTACTCAAGTAGAAAAGCAGAGTTAAATACAGCCATACCAGATAATATACTTGCGGATAGAAAAAAGATTAGGGATAAAGTAGATACTATAGAAACAGAAGTTGCAGCACTTACAACTGTTGAATCAATATTAAAATATACTTATAGCTTTAGCGACAATGCTGAATAAAAGAATTATTAATACAGGCGGTGGCGGAGCAGCTTGCACTACAGATACTACGCAAATATTAGATGCAGGCTCAACTCAATCTATAGCTTTATATAGATTTGAAGATAATGCTTTTGATACATCTGAATCTACAGGTTATATAAATAAAGGCGCAGTATTTAATGGTAGTAGTTCAAAAGTTGCTTTACCGGCTGGTAGTTTTAAATATACAAGTCAATTTTCTATAGCAGCTTGGATTAAGCAAACTGCCCAAGATTCAAGTGATGTAATATTAGAAAATTATGAATATCAAGGTTCTACTTCTAGAGGCTTTATATTTCGAATCCAAAGTGGAAAATTAAGATTTGATGGGTATTATAGTGATTCTACACGTACTGAAGCACTGTCAAATGCATCAATACCATTAAATGTATGGACCCATGTTGCTGTTGTATGGAATTCAAGCAATAGTACTATTAAATTATATATCAACGGTAGTGAAGTAACCTACAGTGTGCAAACGTTTAACCAAATGCAATATCACACAAATTGTCCTACTACCATTGGTGCTTTATGTTATACTGGTTACCCTTGCGAACAGTATTATACTGGTTATATTGATGAACTTAGAGTATACGATGATGCACTTACTACAACTGAAATAGGATATATTGCAAATAATACAACAGCCTCAATTCCCACAGGAAACCTAGTAGCTCTTTATTCATTCGAAGGAAATGCAAATGATTCAGTATCACCTTATATAAATGGAACAGCATCAAATGTAATATATGATTATAGCGGTACTGAATCTAGTATAACCTATGCTACAGGTAAATTTGGCAAAGCTGCTGTGTTTAATGGAAGTAGTAGTAGAATTGATTTACCTGTCGGTTTAGGAACAACGGGAACAAGAAGTAATTCTCTTTGGATTAAAGTAAATACTATTCCAAGTAGTGGTCAAGAGGCTTTTTTGTATATAGGCACCCAAAATGCTAACCAAAATTACGAAACAATATCAATAACCTCAACGAATAAAATTAAATTTCAACAAAGAGTAGGCCATTCAACTGACATGACAGCTATTGAAAGTAGCGAAACAATAATAGCCGGTAATTGGTATCATATTGCAACAACGCATGATGGAACAACGGCTAAATTATATATAAATGGTGATTTGTCTAAAGGTGGCAATGTTGGTTTTAGTAGCTATGTGAATAATTCATCTTTAGTTGGAAATTTAGGGGCTTTTCGTGCGCTCACACCAGGCTATGATGGTTTAATTGATCAATATAGAAGATTTAACAAAGCATTAAGTTCGGGTGAAATAAATAGTCTTTATAATGAAACTACAACTACGGCAGCGCTGGGGACAATAGATAATCCGTCTACTGTAGCATATTATAAAATGGCTGACGCTTCAGACGAAACTGGCTCTTATGATGGAACGGCTTATGGTGTAGATTTTAATGTTCAAGGTAAATATGGTTTTGCTGGAAAATTTAGCGGAAGTAGTGGTAGTTATATTCAAACAGGATATACAGCTTTACCCGGAACTAGTGCATCTATTTCTCTTTGGGTAAATATAAATGCATATACATCATATGGTGGATTTGCAATAGATAGCACAGGTACAGGAGCTCAAGCAAGATTCACACTTGGGCAAGGGAATACAGCAGGCAAGCTTTGGGTTAGTGTAGGCAATGGATCTACATCATGGTATGATGAAACCACTGTTAGTATTTCATCTTATGGGCTCGGTAATTGGTTTCATTTAGTTGGAACAGTAGATGGAACAACTGTAAAAATATATATAAACGAATCATTAATTCACACGTTTACAAGTAGTGTTAGTTATATAGGTGGTGGACAACACACTTATTATTTAGGTGGGTGGGGAAATTCACTTCTTTTAAATGGTAAGCTAGATCAAATAAGATTTTTTAACAAAGAAATTAGCGCCTCAGAAGTCACAAAACTTTATAACGAAATACAATGTGCTAATACTATAGCAACCCCTGAAAGTTATTTTAATACAAAACTATATACTGGAAATGGTGGAACTCAAGCTTTAACAGGTGTAGGTTTTGCCCCAGGTATGACTTGGATTAAAGCTAGATCAGTGGGCTATTCTCATTCATTACAAGATACATTAAGAGGCCCTGGCACTTCAACTTCCATATATCCAGATTTAAATTCAGCGGCAGGAACTTATGGTTCGTACGGTCAAATTAGTGCTTTTGGCACAGATGGTTTTACTGTAGCAAGCGGAGGTCATGGAAGTTACCCTGTTGCGCAAGTAAATCAAAATGGTGTTACTTATGCGTCATGGAACTGGAAAGCAGCTTCATCTAATACAACTAATAATGATGGAACAATTTCAAGTACGGTAAGAGCATCACAAGAATCTGGATTTAGTATAGTTAAATATACAGGCACAGGTTCAGCATCTACTGTTGGTCATTCATTAGGGATTATACCAAATTTAATAATTGTAAAAAGAACTGATAGTTCTGGTAATTGGATAGTTGGTTCATCAGAAGTAGATTCGGGCTCATGGGCAAAAATTTTACAACTTGATTTAACAGATGCAGAAGCAACTTATTCAGGTTTTAATAATACTGCTCCAACAAGTTCTGTCTTTAGTATTGGCAGTAACAATCCTGTAAATGCTAATAGCGGAGAATATATAGCATATTGTTTTGCAAATATAGACGGTTATCAGCGTATAGGCTCTTATGTTGGGAATGGTTCAGCTAATGGACCTTTTATTTATACAGGGTTTGAGCCGGCTTGGGTAATTATTAAAAATACTACTACCGCTTATAGGTGGTATATGCTAGATAATAAAAGAGACACTACAAATCCTAACGGGGCAAGATTATTTGCTGATGCTGCGACCGCTGAAGCAACTAATTCAAATATATTAAATTTTCATACTAACGGTTTTGAATTAATTACTTCTGATGCAGAAGTTAATAAAAGTGGTGATAAAATATTATTTTGGGCTATAGCCGCAAATCCAGATACTACAGCACCAACTAAAGCTAATAGTTTTAAAACTAAAATATATACAGGTAATGGTGGTACTCAATCAATAACAGGTTTAGGTTTTAAACCAGATTTTGTTTGGCTT
>Ga0098043_1000715_pt1 | contig 11806 bp, 5 predicted proteins | sample 9B_taG_FD_92581 | JGI IMG/M metagenome (GOLD analysis project Ga0098043, IMG submission 92581) | Marine viral communities from the Subarctic Pacific Ocean - 9B_ETSP_OMZ_AT15188_CsCl metaG | ecosystem: Environmental > Aquatic > Marine > Oceanic | place: Subarctic Pacific Ocean | collected 2015-01-10 | reverse complement strand
TTCTAAAAAACTAACAATTGGAAATGTAACAAGACAGACAAATTCAAATTTTTCTAGTTTCACTTATGAGGTTTTTGTAACTGTTAATGATGGCATAGTGTCTGACGCCAACACTCAAGCGTTTACAGTAACTAACCCTGAAGCCGTAATACAGTTAGATCAAGGTGATTCTTATTATAGGCTTAGAACCCTTTACGTCGCTCCTGCTGCACAAAACAGTGATGTGGCTAGTAATGCGGTATCCGCTTACACTCAAAACTCTATTGTAGATTTTATTGAAGATCCTAGCGTTAGTGACTTTTTTGTTTCTAATTTTACCTCTAAGGGCCGTCCATTTGCTTATCAGCCAGAAGCACGCACTATCAAAAGACGAGGATCGGTAACATATAGTGATCCTTTTATTGTTGACACTAGGGTATTAGGACTCTCATCATTTAATCTTTCTTTACGAAACTTCTTTGATTACAACTACGAGTACGGGTCTATAAAGAGTCTTATCTCTTATGACGAGATTATGTATATAATACAAGAAAGAAGAGCAGGTGTTATTCCAGTATCTAGAAATATTGTAGAATTTGCTGACGGAAAGTCGGAAATTACTGCTTCTAAAAACGTAGTAGGTCCTATTCAATACTATGCCGGAAACTATGGATGTAATAATAACCCGGAGTCCGTTTCTGTTTGGAGAGATCAAGTGTTTTTTGCCGATGTAAAGTCAGGAAAAGTCTTAATGATTTCACAAAAATCTGGTATTAATGTATTGAGTGATTTAAATGTTGATTCTTTCTTTAAAAATAACTTTTTCTCCCTGGAGGAATCTGCCACTAATAGGCAGATCATTGCCGGTGTAGACTATGACAACAGAGAGTTTATAATAAGTGCGGATTCTGTAAATACAGTAGTTATAACTATTAGTGACAATGTTACAGGCACTCCAGTCACAGGAACAGGAGCGGGTAGGGTAACAGGAGGAAAGATTATCACTGATTCTATATTTTCTGACACATCTACTTACTCATGGGATTCTGATCCGCGAGAGTATCAAAAAGACCAGGATAAATTTCAAGACTCTGGTGCAGGCTTGTTAATTATAGATACATTGACTTCTTTACAGTCTATATTTTTAGCAACTGAATTTGCACCAACTCAGATAAGGACGGCTTCAACAGATACTACAATTGCTTTAAATACCGCGATACCTATAGTGATGACCACAAGTGCTCAGGCTGCTTTCTCTTATGGAACTTATAATCAATTGACTGAAGAAATAACTTTAGACAATAGCACATATCTATCTACAACAACACTAGGTGCAGAAGTAGAAACACTCGGTGACTTTACAATAGGTTATGATTGCTATCAGCCAAGGTGGAATAATAAGTATACATATAGGCCTGAAAGACTTCAGTCGTTGAGTGATCAACTATATACATTTAAATCAGGTAGAATATATGAACACGCTGAGTTCTTTGGAACGACAGCCGTGCCAAGGTGTACTTATTATGGTAAATTTACAGGCACGCCTCCAACATATTCAGGAGGAGCAAGAGGAGATGCTATTATTGAAGCGGTGTCGAATTTTAATCCATCAATGATTAAAGCATACGAGGCCCTAAGCCTCGAAGGAAACGATAGATGGTCTTGTACTTTATCTAACTCTACTCAGAATGCTACAATACCAACTACAGGTGTAGCCTCTACAGAAGTTTGGGAGGAAAAAGAAGGTTTTTATTATGCTCCAGTGCCTAGAAACTCTAGTGTTTTAGCAACAGGAGACTTGAGTTCAGTAGATGGAACATCTCAAGTGTTTTCTATTGGAACAATAGCCAGTTCCTCTACGGGATCTACTCTAACTTTTAAAAATTTAATAAACAACAATCCATTTCCTATTGGAAGTACAACCGCTTTATATAAAGTTAATGGTTCGAATCTTTCACCGTTGAACACCTTTGCGACGGCTATCGCTACAAACAAGACTTTAACATTAAACGCTAGCGCAACAGTATCTGCTAATGATATTATAGTCACAATAGCAAATTCAGCCATAGAAGGGGATGTAATTAGAGATTATTATATGAAAATAAGACTAGCAAACTCAAGCACTAGCGTAGTAGAACTGTATGCAATTAATGCAGTTTATAGTAAATCGCCGTTGGCTAATCAATTAGGACAATAAATGATTAAATTTGTAACATGGATCCAATAACCGCAGCAATAATTCAAGGAACTTTAGCAGGAGGCCAAGCACTTTATGGCCTAGATCAACAAAGACGAGCCCAACAAGGTTTGGCAATGATGAATGATCCGTTGGCTACGACACCTGCCGGAAGGCTTGAAATGCTAAATGCGGCTAGGGATCAAACTATTGCTAATCAAGCATTAGATCAAATAAATCGATCATTAGGGACTTCAGTAAATGCTTTACAAACAGGAGGTGCTAGAGCCTCTGGTGCTTTATCAGGTGTTCAAAGAGCAGCAGATCAGGCCAAGACAGATGTATTGTTTAGACAAAAAGAACAAGAGATGAATGCTATGGCTCGCGCCAACCAAGGCGCAGAGCGTGATCGAATTATGCAGTCTAGACAATTCCAAGCGGATAGAGCGGCTCTTCAGGAGGCAAGACAAGCAGGTATTCAAAATGTAGGCAATGCTGCAATTGCTTTAGGATCTGGATTAGCACAATTAGATTTTGGAACTAAAGAAGAACGTGCTGCCGCGAAATTACAACGCCAAGACGCAAGAGAGCAACGTCAAGCAGATCGTCAAGACAAAAGGGCAGACCGCAAAGAAGCAAGACTTAAAAAACGAATTGAAAAAAGTGGAGTACCTAATGCCCAAGCAAGAGATTTTACACTTGGACCAGATCAGGTTTCTCTTTCAGAAACAATTCAAGAACAACTTCCAGTGGGTCAAGTCGCTCAACAAGGTTCAGGCACTGGCATTATGCCTAGAGGTTCTAAATTTGGACTTACTGGGGCGGAGCCCAGTTTAATAAAGCCTGGTGCAAGTTTTCCCTTAGATCCGTCTGATCCTCTTTCAGGTGTCAATACGGCCGGAAGAAATGTTAAAAGACAACCAAATCCTCAAGATTTTTCTTTCGAAGAAGAAAATATATTTACTGAAGATTTACCAATGGATGATCCTGCCATGCGACCAATAGGTGCTGGAGGATTTCCTAGGTTAAATGTTCCATTAGAAAGGGAAACAGAATTTCAGGAAACTATCGATTATCTTCCAAATAGAGGCGCGGCAAATGTTTCTTCCAGAACACCGGCCTCTAATCTTATTCAATCAGGAAGAGGAACAATAAGACCTTTAACTCGTGCTCAAAAGCAAGCAGATGAAGACGCTAGGAATGCTTTATTTGAAGAAGACCTAAGAAGCACTCGTACTTATTTTAGAAACAAAGGAGGTAAGGCTAAGAAAACTCCTGGTAAGTTCTCTCATAAAACTAATCCATTACACATAGTTTCTGACAATGGGTCTAAGGTTGGAGAGATGACTGGAGGAGAATACATATTTAATCCAAGTCAAGCAGCGTCATTAAGAAAACATTCTAAAAGTGGATCATCTCCTCTTCATAAATTCGTAAGACAAATGCTTTCAAAATCACAGTTTAAGTAATGGCAGAACCAGGCGTAGAACCAAATGTATTTCAGATTCCTGATTTAGTTGGTGCGGTAAATAAACAAAACCGACAAAATTTATTATTGCAACAAAGGCAAAACAGTCAGACTCAACGAACTTTAGCAGGATATAAAAAACAAGCAGGAAAACTTATGAATGCTCACATTCCTGTGGTTCAAGGTCTTTATGAAAGTGTAATTAATGCACAAGATGCCTATGCTATTAACCCAACCTCACAAAATAAAAGAAAAATAGATGAAGCGTATAGTCTTTATGCAGATGGATTTGCTCAAGGTCAATATGTTTTTAACCAAGTTGCGAAAGAAATAGATTTTGTTAGAAAAAACCCCGGCAAAATTGCTGAACCTATACTCGAGTTTCAAGAAAGAATAAAAGGGATTAGTAATAAAGATGGTGCAACGATAGAAGACATACAATTTCTTGCGAACAATCCATCGGCTTATCAAGCAAGCGTAGGGCAGACAAAAGAAATAGAAAGTCCTGTTTCATTTGGAACTAAGTTAGGTCAAGGTAAAATTGGGCAAAGACTAGTCACTCAGGCTAGGGCTGGCGATGGCAAACTAGATCAAGATTTAGCCAAACAACTTTTTGATGAACAGTACCAATTAAATTTTGGTAGAGAAACAAACCCTAACGGGTTTGCGAATCATGCATTGTATCAGGGAGCAATAGATGGCACTTTAGATGTAACTATAACAGAAGAAGGAAAAGTAATGTTTGACCCTAACACACCTTTAACTAATACCGTTCAAGCCTTGCCTGATGCAGCCAAGCAAAGACTCTCTAATGACGCGTATGATAGTTCGTTTAGATCTTTTATAAATAGTCTTCCAACTTCAGTAAAGGTTACTCCAAAAACAAAAGTAAAAACTAAAATTTCTGGAAAGCCCAGAAGAGTAAATATATCTGGTGCGCAATGGGAAACGGATTTTAGAAATCCAACAATAGGAGATCCTAATGATCCTCAAGCAGGGCCTAGTCGAAAAAGAGAATCAGTTCCATTGTTAGTTGTTAACTTTGAGAGTGAGTCTGACAATATAAACAGGGTTAATGCCATGGCTAGAGATCTAGAAACTGATGATATATATCTACAGAGAACGGTTCAAAAAAGAGGTGAGCCTGTTACTGACGACTATCTAAATAGAAAGTTTGGGCGTAAGGAAAATGGAGAGCCTTTATGGACAGAAGCCACTAGAGAAAGAGAACAAGCACGGAGAGACAAAGAAGGCCGCAAAAGAACAAGTTATGAACTCATGACAGAGTCGGAATTTAGCCCACTATTAAGCGAGTTGAAAGAAGAAGAAATGACGAAAGTGGCAGAGGGCTTAAATTTAACCTTTGATGAATTAAGGTCTTATGCTTTAGAACCAAGTCAAAGGACACTAAGCATGGAGGAAGCAAGAAGTGTTGCCAACAGTATAATGGAACCATAAATATAAGGATATGCCTATAGATGAAGAGTTAGAAAAACAATTAGAAGTCGCTGTTGCTAACGGCGCTACTAAGGAGGATATAGTGTCTCTGACTAAAGAGTATCAAAAAAAAAAAGACGAGCCAACCGTTTTAAAGGAATCAAGTTCCGAGTTGGAGGTTGGACCATCGTCATCGGAGCAATCGCTCCAGACAGAAACTGAGACAGAGCCTCAAGGAGGTCCTCGCATTTCTAATGATCCTGTATTTACTTTAAATCCGGGTGAAACTCTTACGCCTAGTCTTTCACCAGACTTTTTCAAACAAACATTTTCAGAAGATCCTAACGTAAATAACAACATTAAAAAGGTTGCGGAACAGGTATATGACATAGAGGAGTTTGATGATTTGGCTAACAGAACTCCTGCTCAAATGGAGTGGGGTCCTACTGAGTTTGAGTTACCTACTTTAATGAAGAATCCTGAAGAGTCAGATATTAGTAAAATACCCGAATGGCAGAAGCCGTGGATATTAGGAGGCCGCGATTTCGCTACGGCTATCAAATCCTCACCGCAGTATTTCAATATGGTTAAAGAAAGTTTGCGATCAGAACTTCCTATTTTTACTCCTAAGTCTAGTGGAACGGTAGAGTATCCAGACTTTGTTTTTAGACCTTCTAAGTCTTCGGCGATATATAAAATAAAAGACGAAAATGGAGAGTTTATCACTGTAGATTCAGACATTGTAGACAAGATAACTCAGAGAAACAGAGAGGCAGCAAAAAAAAGGCTAGGTGTTGCTACTGATCTTTACACAGAGGCGCTAAAACAAGACAAAGATTTTGAAGAGAGGCTAGATATGAAAACGCCTGATCAAGATTTTTTAACTAGTCTTCGTGAAGGTAAGATGAATGATGTAGGTAAGCACGTCTATCAAACCTTAGCCAGGTTTGCACCTTCTTTGGCTGCTACAATAATAACAAAGGCTCCTCCTGCTGCTGCTTACACTACCTATGGACTTGTTGGAGCAAGTCAATCTGCAAAAGAAGCCATGGGTCAGGAGTGGTTTGAGGATCTTGAACCTCTAGAAAAGGTAGGTTATGTTTCTACAATGGGTGCATTAGAAGCAATACCGGATGCAGTAACACAAGGAATATTCACCAATGTGTTAAAAAAAGTGGCTAGAGGTCAATTAAAAAAAGAAGTGTTTGACAAAACTTCTAAAGAAATATTTAAAGGCATGGCTTTAGGTAATGGATACGCTGCTACCTCTGAGTTTGTAGCAGAAGGGGCCACGGGCTTCGGTCAAAGCATTACAGAGGATGTTTATAGGGGTGTCCCTGTAGATTTGTCTAAAGCATTTAGAAGGGGGATTAACGACGGCTTACTAGGTTTGTTTAGCGGCCCAGTTATTCAAGCACCTGCGACCATATCTGATGCTGCTGCTTTGGCAAATTCTATTTTTGTAGATGCAGAAGTTTATAAAGCAAAGAAAGACGTAGCCAAGTATCAAAAATTAGCATCAGAATCAAATGTAGCGGCTGAAAAACAGGAGTATGTTGAGCAGTTGCAAAAGGCCTTAGATAAGCGTGCACAAAGAACCACCATTAAAAGAGACTTATATCAGACAATAGGTAAAAAAAGCCCAAAGGCTTTGAACGATCTTGTTAAAATAAATTTAGAGATTCAAAAGAAAATTAACTCTTTGTCTCGCGTTGAAGACGCGGCCACAAAAAAAAATATTGTTAATGAGGTTAAACAGTTAAAGAACGAGTTTGATAATACCGCTGGACCTTTTGTAAAAGATTATGCAGCAGAGAGTATTATTATTAAGGAAGGAAAACCTGTAACTCCTCGTGGATTGGTTGCGGATGATACAGAAAAAGAAACCCTTTCTGATAGTCAGATACCAACATCAAGAAAATCATTTAAGGTTAAGGATCCTAATGAAAATATAATTAATGTCGAAGTAACCACCAATCTTGACGGCTCTAGAGTTACTAGAGTCTTAGATGAAGATGGTAGTATTTTACAAAACAATAGTGGATCAATACCTGAAGGTGTAAATGAAGACCTCTTTATTAAAGAGAACTTCATGGGTAAAGATGAAAACATTTTAGAAACTGAAGACATAGACATTACTACTGTTAGAAATCCTAAAATGGTTGATAGGATGTCTGATAGACAAAAGAAAGCCGCGGGTATTGAGACTGAATCACAGACAAAGCCTACTCAAGAGGAACAAATTAAAAGTGCAGAGATTTTATCTAGTGAAGTTGGTGACACTTTTGAAGGTTCTTCGGGAGATGTTGAAACTGTTGTGGAAAAAACAACAGAAGAAATAATAACACAACCTAGTGTAGAAAATAGTCCTAGACGAAAATATAATGCTGCTGACGGCACGCCGATAGAAGTAAGCCGTCAAGAAGAGGTTGTTGAGGATCAACAAAAAGAAACAGAAGAAGATGTTATTGATCAAGAGACACAAGATGTTAAAGTTTCAACTGAAGAAAAAAGCCCAGAACAAGACGATTCTTCTTTTAATGTAGAAAAACAAAGACTCAAGGACGAAAAAGAAAGTGTAGAAGAGATTCAATCAGATTACGAAGAAGCGGTCGGCGAAATACCAGGAAAGGCTAGTCTTAAAAATGTTACAGAGATTCATGACGGTCAGGTAACACTAGAGTTTATAGAAAAGGCCGGTAAATTAATTACAAAACCTGGAGATTTTAGTAGGTATCAAGAAAACCAAGGCTTCTTTACCAAGAGTGGTTTTACTGAAAAAATGATCAACAAATATTACAAGGCTTACTTGATTCAGTTGGAGTTAGAAAAAGCAGGTTTAACCGTAACAGAACAAAGAGACTTTATAAATAAAATGGTTTTAGTTGATAGCAAGGCTAAATATCAACAACAAGAATTTGCGGAAAGTTTAGGTATATCTTCTGGAAAGCCCACTCCTAAGTCATTAATAGGCTTAATGAATAAAGCAGGTATTAACATTCAAGACTTATCAGATATTACCTATGCTTTGTTTGCTCCTTTGGCTAATGAAATAATTAGGGCATCAAATCCACAGGTTAAAGATGGATCTGGTATGAGTAATAAAAGAGCCAAAGAGATTCTAGAGGCTTATGGTGTTGAGGGATTACCGGATGACATGAGACAGTTCGGGGTTCGTAAAAGTGAGGGAGACATTAAGAAATTATTGAAAAACTCTCCTGATATTTTTAATGCCGTAAATGAATTATATAAAATCCTTGAAGGCACTAGGGAAATAATGATTGATGGAGGCTTACTTGTTGGTCCTGAAAAAGTTGTACAAATAACAAAACCCAAAGAGGCAAGATATAGTGAAACATTAAAGAAAGACGTTCCAGGAGAATGGATAACAGTTCCTGTTAATGAAATGAATAACGGACCTGACATTGATGGTGTGGTCAAGAAAGAACAAACTATATATAATAGCAGAGAAGAAGCCGAAGCGGCAATCCTACAAAGACGAGGATGGTCTGAAACTTTTGGTTACACTTATGTTCCTTTAAAAGGAAGACCTGACGATGTAAGTGCAACGCTTTTCCCTGGCGGTCAAGATCCTTCAGGCGCATCTTTTGAATCCGATCTGGCTAAAGACAATGTAGAAGAGAATACTAGAGGCGAAGAATTTTCTAAATTCAGAGACAAGTTCGACAAAATGTTTGGCATAGGTAAGTACAATAAAGTTACCCCTGAGAGAAAAAGAAAAAACAGAAAAGGATTACCTCCTTTTGTTTCGAGTCCTATAGATTCAAGGGTCCGGGATAAGGAAGGTGTTCTTCAAGGAAGGAAGACAGAGGCAAATAATATAATTATTGAGGTCATTGCTGACAGGAATAGGGCTATAGTAAATGCAGGAAAGAATCGAGCGTTAAAATCTTTTATGTCTTTACTTGCTTCTCCACAAGGTCAAGAGTTATTAGGCAAAGAAGTTAAGATAACAAAGTTCAAGCCTACACAAAAAGTAGGTTATGCCCCCAACGCTAAAGATGTTCTTCCTGTAAGGGTAAACGGAGACACATATTTATTACGTTTTCCTGACAAATTAAGTTATATTCCAAAAGTTTTAAGAGGTGGTAATGTAGCAAAATCTTGGGTATTTACGAATGTAATTGGTAAGTATACTGGATTTTTAAGAAACACCTACACTACATGGAACCCCAATTTCTGGATACCTAACTTACAAAGGGACATGGGCTTTGCTTTAGTTAATCTTTCTGGTCCAAAAGCCGTGTCAATAATGAAGTATAAATCTACTGCGGACGAGTTTAAAGTTAAAGCAGACGTTACTAAGATGATTTTACCATCTATGTTTGCTTTAGCAAATAATAAAAGTGCAACTAAAGAAGTTCAGGGATATGTAAAAGAGTTCCAACAAGAGGGTGCTATGACTGGATTTATATCTCGTAATGACCAGGCAAAAGTTGCCAGGTCTCTTATGTCTATGGGTCTAGAGTTTAGAAAAGCCCAAGGTGATAGTAAGGTTAGTGTAAGAGAATTAACATCTAAGGCACAGAGGTTTCAAAAAAAGATAGTCGGATCTATAGAAACTGTCAACACCATATTTGAAGGTGCCAATAGGCTTGCTACATTTATCACGGCCAGACGTAGAGGTGCTAGTCCTGCCAAGGCTGCTGAGTTGGCCAAAGAGATAAGTGTAAACTTTAATCAATCAGGAAGTTATGGCTCTGCTTTAGGTAAATACTTCTTTTTCTTTAACGCGTCCATGCAGGGATCTAATGCCGCCGTTCAAGCACAAAAGAAAAGACCAGATAATAAACGAATCAATAACTATATGATGGGTGGGTTGGCTGCTATCGGAGGAGCGGTTCAGTTTCTTAACATTTTATACGGTGATGACGATGAAGAAATCGCCGTTGGTGAGGGGCCTTTTAAAGACCTTGTTGATAAAAAGAAATTAGTCGAAATGGATAGTGATTTTAATAAGGCAACTAAAATAGGTTACTATAAAGACGATAAGTTGATGTATTGGAATCTCCCTTACGGCTACAATGTACCTATTCTTATGGGTAAATCAGCCCTGGATGTTGCCTATAGAAAATATAAAGACCCTAACTATGGAAGTCCTACCAGTGATCAATTATTAGATATTGTAAAGGCTACCATGAACTCATTTTCTCCTATCTCTATACCGGAAAGTAGAGGAAGATATTCTACGCCTGCTTATTTTATGAGGGTTGTTGCCCCTTCGGGGCTTAAACCCCTTGTTGATGTTTGGGCAAATGAAAACTTTATGGGCAATCGTATATATACACCAATAGAGGAACTTAAAAGATATGAACAAAATAAATCTTTAAGATCTTATACTGAATTAACAGACAGGGGAAGTTCTTTTTCTCGTTGGTTGTCAGACTTTATAAAAGAAAACACAGGAGGAGATTCATTTGGAGGTGGCGGTTCCGATGTTTCTCCAGAGGCTATAGATTTTATCGGATTACAAATGGGTGGAGGAACTCTTGGTTTTGGTAATGAGGTATGGAAACTAGGAGAGGATAGAGCAGCAAAAGGCTTAGAGCCTTTGGGTCTAAACAAAATTCCTTTTGTTAAGTCTTTTGTTAGAGACGTTAATACGTCTTTTATATATAATCAACAGTACAAAGACGCGGGTAATTTGTTGCAAACGTATGAGGATATGTTAGATCAAAGCATATTCCCCGACTACAGTAAGGTTAAAAACATTCCTAAAGGTTTTGATGTCTATAAGGTAATGGAAGATTATGCAGATGCAGAAGAAGAGATCGCTCAAGTGGCTGCCAAAAGATTTGATGATCTTGATGAAACTTTAAATCTTAATGAACAAGAACTAGAAAAATATATCAATCTGAAAAACACTGCATATTACAAGGACAGGAATAGAATAATGAAAAATTTTATGGCCAGGAATAGGAACGCTTTAAGGATTTTAGCAGAGGCCGCAGAATATAGAGGACTAAGAGATCCTGATGCTGACCCTAGTTTAAAATAAGAAAGACAAACTCTCACACAGTGAATCAAATATTTACTGTATTACCTTTGTAGTATGGGATTCACAGATATTTTTAAAGACGATAATGACATCAATGAAAAGTCCGTAGTCGGGTTTGCTTCGTTTGCCATTATGATTTTAGTGATGTTAATTGACATCATTACTGGTTGGTTTGGACACGACCTTGTGGTCAATGAGTTCATATACAACAGTTTCACAGTTGTTACATTGGGATGCTTTGGCATCTCTGGAATAGAAAAGTTCGCAGGAAAGAAATGACTAAAAAATCTGCTATAGATAGGTTGGATGAGTTCGGTGAAGACCGAGTCTTTGGTATTAGCATCAAGACATTAATCGCGATAAGTATGACAGTTGCCATGGCAGCCTCTGGCTATACAATGATGATGAACGAGGTGGAAATCGCTAAGGAACTCCCCGTCCCTCCTGTGTCAGCCGAACAATTCAAGTTGCAAACAGAGATTATTGAGAACGCCATAATCGAGACGAAGGCCGACATCTCAGACATTAAGAAACAAATGGACAGGATGGAGAGCCGCCTCTTCGAGAACTCTAGGAGGCGATGAAATGTTCCACGCTAAGTCTGGCTTTTTTTGTAACTTTACTTCTAGTAATTTTAACTACAAGTTGTAGCACTCAATGGCACCTAAAGAAAGCAATCAAGAAAGATCCGACAATCCTAGTTCAGGATACAGCGATTGTCATGGAC
>Ga0098043_1000714_pt1 | contig 11808 bp, 17 predicted proteins | sample 9B_taG_FD_92581 | JGI IMG/M metagenome (GOLD analysis project Ga0098043, IMG submission 92581) | Marine viral communities from the Subarctic Pacific Ocean - 9B_ETSP_OMZ_AT15188_CsCl metaG | ecosystem: Environmental > Aquatic > Marine > Oceanic | place: Subarctic Pacific Ocean | collected 2015-01-10 | reverse complement strand
TAATAGCTTTAGCTTGATCAGCAGGACTTAATTTAGATAAGTTTTCTGCAGTTTCTTTTCCATATAAAATTTCATATGATTTATTTTTTAAACCTTGCTCAGCTATTTCAGCTCCTTGTAATACTTCTGCAAATTGTCTTGGCTTACTTATTATTTTTCCAATGATTGGCGCAGCTTTAATTGCTAATGGTGCACCCACTGCTTCACCTAATGCTCCTTCTCCTGCAGCTCTCACAACTTCTTTTACAATATCTTCTTTGGGGTCAAATGTTTGTGCAACTACTGCACCGGCTCCACCCCCTGCACCTGACGCTGCAGATGCTTTAGCTAGTGCTTTTATAAAAGGCATACTTCTCATACCAACCTGTCGTACCAGGCCTGGTAAAGTAAAACCTCCTCCAGCTATAGATCCTAAAATAGAACCACCAACTTCAGTTAAAATTCTTCCAAAGCTAGAACCTTCTGAATATTTTTGTGCTTCTTCATCTCCTACTGCATTTGATATTCCATCTACATTTAAAGTAGTGAGTGCTTTTTTTATATCATTAGCTTCTTGTTGTGTAGGCTTATCCCCTTCAATCTCAACAACACCTAATCCTTTAACATTAATTTTTCCCATTACTCTACCAACACTAAGTTATCACCTGTAAAATCATACATATCTAATTTAGGATCGTAAGATAATTCTTCAGGATTTACATTGATACCAAATTTTTGAAACGCATCAGCATAGCTACTTAAATTACCAGGATCGGTAACAGTGCCATCACTACCTAATCTTTGATCTATTTCTTTAAGTTTTTCTTTCATAACATTTACTTTTGCTCTTATGTTATCATCGTTGTCCGTGATAGTAGGCAGTAGCGCATTGAAACTTGCTTCCTCTAAAGGACCAACCTGTGCACCCCTTAGTGCTTTAATGGCACTCTTTTTAAATTCTTCAATTGTTACATTAAATTGTGCAGCTCTTGGATCTAGGTTAAGTGCTGCCTTAACTTTTGCATATCTACCTGCAATTGGTCCTGTATCTATCTGTTCAGTGTATTTTAAAATTTTATCTGCTTGTTTAAGTGTAGCTGATCTATCTGCCGCTTTTTCTCTTTCACCTGCAGTAGGCTTATCAGCAATACCTGTTACAGTATCACCTTCTACATTTACTATTAATCTATCTGCTTTATTATAACCTAGCTGTACTTTTTCTTCTGCAGTAGCAGCTCTAATACTTTTCTTAGGTTTGTTTTGTTCAGCTCTTAATTTATCAAGGCTTATCATTGTAGCCGGTAGTTGTTCTACCCCTTTTCCTAAAGCCTCAAATACAGGAGCTACACCAGTTCCTTTTGCTTGTAATAATGGTCCCGCCAAAGTTGCGGCATAGATAGCTTTTTCTCTAGAAGTAAGTGAACCTAAACCACCTGTATTAAAATGTTTTACAACAGGCTTTAAAGATTTAAAGTATCTAGCTTTAAACATTTTACGAGTTAATACTTTATCCATAATTACCTCGGTTGCATCAAGTTATATGTAGCATATGCACCAAGTCCAGCACCTGCAGCTTGCGCTAAAGGATTTGAGCCAGGAGCCGTGGTAGCTGTAACACTACTTTGAGTAGTAGGTAAGTTAGTCATGATACCTTTTAAAAACTCGACTCTTTGATAAGGTTCATAAGCTCTTTGTAATTCTGTTTGTCTTTGAGCTTCAAGCGCTTGTTGACCGATACCTCTTTGAACCGCACCTGCTTGCATTTGTGCATTTATATCAGCTAAAGACATTGCTTGTTGTTGTGCACCTAGCTGACCTAAACCTTGACCTGCTGATAATTGTGTTTGTGTTGCAAGTTGTTGTTGATTTTGAGCTGCACCTAATGCAGTTTGAAATCCTGCTGCTTGAGCTTGACCCATAGCCTCTAAAGTTCTTTTTTGTAACTCTGCTTGTTGCACACCTTCTCTACCACCACCAAAAGCTCCTGCATTAATAGCACTAGCCGCTAACTGATTTTGTGCCATTTGTCCTTGTCTTCCAATTTCAGCTGTAACATATTGTTGGTAAGGATTTAAAAATTGTCCTATGTTTGGGCCTGCTTGAGCAGTTTGTTGTGCTCCTGTAAATGCACCAATACCAGAGGTAACAGCTCCTGAACCTACTCCTGTTCGTCCTGCTTGTGCAATACCTGCTTTTTCTAAAGCACTTATCGGTGCTACTTGAATACCAGGAAGGCTAATAGGTTTTTGAGCTAATTGAGCAGCTTCATCATATAGAGCTAATTTTCTAGCCTCTACTCCTGGTGCCTCTCTAGCTATTTGAGTTGTTGTTCCGGAGCCGCCTCCGCCTCCGCCTCCGCCTCCGCCAAAAATACTCATTAGTTTAACTCCTTTTCAAATTCTATATGTCTAGATTTATATCCGTATCTAGGCATAACTTTTTTATAACCTGGTCTCATATAGGCTTTTATTTTTTTACAACCATTAACTTTAGCAAAAGTTTCTAAAGTGTTTATTAATTTTTCTTCCCATAAATTCATTTTTTTCCCTGTGCAAATTAAACCTTGTAACTCTTTAAAGTTTGGGTTTTCAAATATTCTAGTTGTCACAACACCATAAACTTTATTAGATTCATCTCCTTCAGAACCAAACACTAAAAATAATTGATTGTCTCCAGAAAGAAGTAATTGTTTAATATCTTCTGGCTCGGCATAACCACCACTATAGACTAAAGCTTCTTTAATCATAAAATGAACTAAATCCCAAATATCCTCAACTTTAGAAGGGATAATTGGTAATACTTCAATCTCGTTTTTAATTATCTTTTCTGCTTGCATCGACTAAATCATAAATTCTTTTTAATTTTTTTTGCTGATCATAAAAAAAATCAGCACCAGCTTTTCTCATACTTTTATAACTTTTAGGATCTGCGCCAGATAATATACCTGCACCTAATACTGCATCGGCACGTGATACAAACTCTCCATCAGCTAATTGTGCTAACATTGTATCTTCATCTTTATCTCCATTACCTGAACCATCTTCAACATAACCCATCGCTCTTACATAATTATTATAATCGTTTTCATTGTGATCTGTTTTTGATGGTAAATAGTTAACACCACCTTTATTAAATTTTGGTATCGCTGTTGCTAGTCCACCTTGATTAGCATAAAACATATTTGATCCATAGGTTTCTTCTCTAGTTGGTCTTGGATTTTCTGTAGGCTTAAAACCACCTGCTAGTTTTTCGCTTTGCTCTTTATAGGCTTTATCATAGTCTTCTTTTCTATAACCTTCCATTTGTCCATCACCCTCATCTTCACCACCTAACAATGGAAGAATAGTAGATGCTGCAATAAATTTAGTTGGTGTATCCATTCCTAAAATTCCAGAACCTTTTTCTCCTGCAATCGCTTTTTTGGTGATGTTACCTGCTGCATCTTTTACTGCTGCTTGTTCTGCTACAGCTTTTTGACCTACCAAACTTTTAATACCACTTAACGGAGAACCCGTTCCAACTTTACCCAAAAAACCTGTTGGGCCTCCAAGCATACCTGCTTGGGTTGCTTGACCTAATGCAAAAGAACCTCCACCAATTAAGGCGGCATCTCTTAATGCTCGTTTTGTAGATTTTCCTCTAAGTTTTTGTACGCCAAATGTGGCTAATGCTAATGTAAATGGATCCATAGTCTATATTCCTAATAATAGCATATAATACCATTTTACTTAGATGATATCAACTCATCGTAAAACTTGCCTTGATATTGATGTTCTCCAACATGGACAATTGCATCACTCACATAAGCATAACATTTACCACCAAGATCTCTCCAAAGTTTACAGAAAGCAAAATCTTCCCCATTATATGTTTTTTCTTTTGGGTCATGTAGTGTGTCGAAAAAGTTCCACATATTAGGTTTATTAACATACTTACCATTGATAACTGTTTTTTGAACAATTTCTTTATCTGGATATTTTTCTATCATCTTTTCAATAACTTCTCTTTTAATTAACATGCATCCAGTAGGAGAGTCTGTAACCTCCATTATGCCTTTATCTAATTTTATGTCATTTGGGTTAGGAACTTTCATTGGATAAGTGTGTAAAGCCCTTCTAATATCATCTGGTGTTTTTATTCGACCCTCTTGCATTTTTCTAAAAGCTTTGTCCCACATTAAAGTTTTTAGTGGATAGGGTACAGATATAATGTGTTTATCTGCTTTTAGCATAGTGAATATAGACTTGCCTTGAAAATATATATCTGAATCAATAAATAATAAATGAGTAGCTTTTGATTCAAGAAAACCAGCTACAGACAAATTTCTTCCTTGTGTTACTAAAGATGATTTGACTAAATGAAAAGATACTTTTAATTTTTTATGAAAACATTCTTTTTGAAACTCTATTAATGCTTGCGTAAAATGAATTGAAACATCACTGTGAACAGGAGTTGCAACAAAAACTTCAAAATTTTTAAATTCGTCTTGTTGTTCTTTCCATAAAGGCTCAACTGCTTTTTCGTAATCCGATTGTGTTTCTATACTTACTTCCTGTAAAGTTTGATATGTATCTTCGTTTATATATTTATTGTTTGACACTTAAAGCTCCTTTCAAAAAGTTTTCCCATTCCATACCTTTCTTATCCCAACTATAAAAATTTTTATAGTATTTTTGTTGTTCATTTAAATGGTTTTGTATCGTATCTGTATGAAGATAATTAGCGCACGTATCTATTGCTGCTGCAACACTACTTGCTAGAAGTTCAAAATTTTTTGTATAAGAGATATACACAGGCCACTCTGCACAAGTTTCTGGTAGTGCTCCAAAATTAGTTGTTATCACATGGAGTCCTGCTGCTAAAGCTTCTAATGCTGATGCACAAAATGTTTCTTCAAAAATAGATGGGTATACAAAAAGATCATAATCGGCCATATGTTCTAAGATATATTCATGAGGTTTGTACCCAATATAGTTTACATTAGGCAATTTCTTAGCTTGTTCAAATAAATCTTCTGTATCTTTATTTGCTTTTGAAGCAAACTCACTTCCATATATTTCATTAGAGCTATAAACATCTAAAGTTATATTTGGATTTTTAATTAATTGCATAGCCAATAGTAAAACATTCAGACCTCTCCATGGAGTACAATGATGAATTATTTTTATTGGATCTCCTTTTTTATATATTTTTCTTTTTGGAAAATGACTTGCTCCATTTTTTATAACGATTGACTTATCCTCTGGTATTTGAAAAAAATATCTAAACTTTTCAAAAGTCCAATGTGAGTTAAAAACATACCAATCATATTCACAATGTCTTTCTTTGTTTCTAAAAAAATTTTGTAAGTTAGGTTGATCCCAAGAATTTTTTTGCCAAAGTATATTTATTTTACTTGGATCAAGTGGAACTTTACCTGGTATTGATGTGCAAATTTGAAATTTTGCTAACAAATCTTTAGAAACATATTTTTCTAAAAATTCATGTTGTATTTCTGTTGCGCCTCTTGGTTCCATAACTATAATTTAATATCAAAGTTTCCTGATATAGTCAAAGCTTCTTCTGTTAATTTTACCATATGGTCAAGATATCCTGGAAAAATTACAATATTGTTTTGCTCTACATCTAGCAAAACAGTTTGTTTAAACAAAGAGGAACTATGAGAAGCGGCAATTAAATCATTACTTGGATGAAAAAAAACTGTTTGTGGTTTTTTTATTTTTTCATAAATAACAAAAGAAAAGTTACACCCTGCGTGATTGTGTTTATCTTGGAAGCTATTTTTATAAATATTTCTCCAAATTTTGAATTTACAAATACTTTGTATTTTTATGTCTTGTGATAACAATTCTATAAAATTATTAAATAAATAATTTTTGCCTTCATTAGAAATTAAATTAGTACCATTAAAAGAAGTTATAACTTGTGATTCAAAACTTTCTTCAAAGTCTTTACTAGTTAATTCTATTTTTTCACAATTGATTAATCCTTTCCAAATAGGAATTTCGAAAAGAATTTGTTTCATTAATTATTTTTTTGTTTCTGCTCCCATAGAGACTCTCGTAACTTTTATTTCGAGGTCTTGTCTAAAATCATCCACAGTAGTATCAGTATCGGGATCAGCAACATCAGCATCAAAATCAGCTTTACTAGCATATACTTTTCCCGTTCTTTTGTGTTTAATAATTTCTTTTGCTACTGCTGGTATTTTTGGTAAATCAGTCATTGCAAAATTATACTCTTAAAAAAATTTAAATCAACTTTTTTGTGTTAAAAGTTACGACACAAACTGCACGTAACTCGTTTGCGTTTTTTGGTGAATTTGCTTGATGTTCTAATTTATTAAACATTACAATTTTTCCTTTTACAGGTTTAATAGATTTAATTAATTTATTGTTTTCAAAAATATCTGTGTTACCCGTGCTGTTATTTAAATACATTAATACTTGGTAATAATCTTCATCATGGTCTACGTGGATTGGACTCTCACCAACAAAAGGTAAAGTTAAATTTACCGAAGCCCTTAAAATTTTTTTAACTTTTTTATCAGTTAAATTTATAAATCTATTAAAAATTGGTATAAAAAAATCAGAAAAATTTGAAACATTGTTACCATCCCGTGCTATTAATGCATGTGAAAAAAAGGGAACTTTGTCGTAATCAGTTTGGGAACTATCATAATAAACAGGAAAAGGTTTATTTTGATTATATAAAATATCATCTATTATTGAAGATTCTTCTTCTGTAAAGAAATTGTTTTGTTGGTAAAAATCTAACACTTATTGTTTTCTACCTTGTCTATTATATTTTTTATTATGTTGTAACTTCTTTTTTTTATTAGGACTTTTACAATGTCTTCTAGGTCTTTTCCTAGGTTTATCTCTTTGGACAAAATCTTTAAATTTTCTAGCCATGACTTATTCTTATGTTAAATGAAACAGAAATTCTATACCCTTCTTCAAAATGTGGCTCTACCATGTGTTGAAGATATGAAGGAAATAGTAATATCATTTTTTCTTTAGGAGACACATCATAGCTTACATTAAAATCAGAACCTTCAAAAAATCCATCACCCATCATATTACTTGATTTTTCGTTGCGAAAAAAAACTAAATTACCATCCTGTTTAGGTACTTCAATAAAAAAGACACCACTAAAATGAGATCTTGGATGAATGTGAGGCATGTTTATAGCCATTTTAGGATTTTTATTTATCCAAATATTATCAAGATCAAATCTTATTTTATCAAAGACATAATTTTTTTTGATTAAGTTATATATATAATTTATAATAATTTTAATCATATCTTTATTCTCATTATGGTTTAAATCATTTGTTTGAAAACCACCCCTGTTGCTTTTATATCTACCACTTTTTTCTTCTTCTTTCTTTAAAATTAAAAAAATATTTTGTTTTAAAATTTCATAATCATTATCATCTACATAATCAATTAATAGTGAATCACTGAATATGATCTTTTTCATTCTCTTTCAAGCCAACCTGTAATTATGTATTTTTCTGAAGTATCGGTTATTTGACCTTTATGAGTATGAGTCCAATTTGCAGGCCATAAAAGAGTAGATCCTTTAATAGCTGGAGTAATTAAATTTTGATATTTAAAAATAGTACCACCGTCTTCTACATCATTTAAATAAGTCATAAATACTAAATGTCTATCTTTAGTAGCTTCAGTTCCATTTTCATAGTGAAATACTTTATAGCCCCCATTAGGTCTGTAATGTTGAACATTTAATTCTATAACCTTTAGTCTTAAACCATTTCCAGCAAACTTATATTTTTCCATATAATTAGCAACAAAACGTTTTAGATTATCTAAATATTTTACTATAAGAGGTTCCTGCATAATTTTTTCTTTATAAAAACTTATGTCTGTTGAATCTTTTACTTCAGAATCTGATTTTGCGCCTTCTGGAGTAATAGTTTTACCTTGGAATTTTTTATTAGAATTTTTGTGGAAGGCTATTAATTCATCACAAATTTCATGACTTAAACTATAATAACCAATAAAATTTTCTTGATTAACCATTTTCCTGTGATCTATCTAAGAGAGCATAAGAAATAATACCTTGTAATTCATCAGAAGTTCCTGCTGTCATTTTTAAAATATCTCCAGCTTCTAAAACTAACGGATAATTAATTACATCCTTAGTAATTGAACCTGTTAAGGCTTCATTAAAAATTCTAAAAGTTGCTGTAGCAGAAGTATCAGTCACTTGAACATTTAAATTGACTGCGCTTCCAGAACCATTATTAATTTGAATTTGTTTTATTAGAACCGTTGCATCTGAAGGTGCAGTTAAAACACTTGTAGTACCGGTAGTAGTTAAGTTTACTCCTTGATTTTTGTATCTAATTGTCATGACATAAACCAGTTAAAAGAATCTTGCTCATTTTTTAATTCTTGTTGATAAGAAGTATTTAACTTATCTTGCATCGTTCGTAAAGACTGTGCTACTTGTCTTTGGTTTTCCTGAGTATAAACAGGGGTAGGTTCTGGTATAACTATATCTACTCTAGCCATTATCTCATTCCATCTGGTTGAACATCTACTCTAAAAGTTCCATATCTCCAATTTTGATCTGTAGAGGTATTTGCTATTTTAACACTAGCAAATCTAGACCTTGCTCTTGTGTCTACCTTTTGTGTTGATCCGGTGACCGTGAATGGTCCCAAAGGAGAAGATGCTTCTGTATCACTAGGGAAGTTTCTTAGTAAAATAGTTACTTGAGCATCCCCTTGTATTGTTTTGAAATCTGGAATAAATCTTCTCATACTCATAAACATTTGTGCTTCACCATCAACATTTAGACTAAAGTCTCCTGATTCAATAAAAGCAGCAATAGCAGTTTTATTACCAGATGTATCAACTTGATCGGTGCCTGTTTCATGAGCATAGTAAATTGTAGATCCATTCGCATTTGTTGCACCTTGTATTAGTGGAAATGTAGGTACACCTGTAGAATTAAATTCGGTTGCATAAGGCACCTCATATAAATTAGCATCTACCCATGTAGTTCTTGCTAAAGATCCTGTTGTCCATACCCCACTTTGATAATTATAAGTAACGCATCTATCATTAAATGATGAACCTGCTTTTGGATAAAACCAAGTTAGCTCCTCATACAAATGATTAAGTCCTACATATACCGATTCACCATTTGTATAATTTACTCCTAGGTTATTACCATTTTTTGTTGTGAATACAAAGTCTTCAACTGAGCATGGTAAAGATTTTACAGTACCATCATATACAAAAAATCCACCCGATTCACCCATCCAATAAACAGCACCATTTACATATTTTATAGAGTGTTGTCCAATTGCACCACAGTTTGAACCAACTTGTCTTATTGAGAAAGTAAACGGAGGTCCTACAAATTGAATTACGTAAGCAGAATTATCAGTTAGAACTAAAGTATAATCTTTACCTTTAACAGCTCCTACTATCTTTGTGCCTGCATCTATTCTAAAAGTACCTGCAGTATTTACTGAAGTTGGTGTATAATCACTTATGTTTTCTTGATCAGAAAATCTTATAAACATTTTATCCTGCGTACCAGAGGTTCCAATTGTAGTTTCAGTTCCTAACATAAGAAGATGTCTATCTCTATCTGAAACTAAAGACATAACAGATTTTGTAGGTGCACCACTTACAACAGTTGCTCTTGTGGTTAAGGCATTAGGGTTTGAGTTAATTGGATTCCATTCAAATGTTTTACCATTTTTAATAGTTGCAATTAATTTTTCTCCAAAGTTATCTAAAGACCAAGATGCAGGATCTATTGTTAAAGTAGAAGCTAAAGAAGCTTCTCCCCAACCAGTGTAGTATTCAACACCAGATCCAGATCCATGGGCAGATCTTGTTCCCGCAACATCTCTCGTAATACCAGTTAAATCATAGGTAGATTTACCTGTGTAAGAAATAAATTCTGCTCCAACTTTTATTGTTCCAGAAGTCGGAAACCCTGTTGTGGATGCAAGTGTAATAGAGGTTCCAGATCCTCCAGTACCTGCAGTGTCATCTAATAAAGCTCCATTTAAAGTTCCAAATACTTGTTGGCCTCCACCCCATAACCCTGTTCCCCAACCAAAACCATAAGTAAATCCTAAAGCACCTGCACTAATGTACGGATTTATTGTTGCAGATCCACTTCCGTTGACCGTTGTCCCTGCTGCGCTAGCCATGGTTATTGTAAACGAATCACTGTCTGGAACAGAAACTACTTGAAAGGTATTTGTTTCAAAATTACTAGCAGTGTATCCAGCTCCTGTGGGAGGTGTTACTGAAGTAAATGTAAACAGATCTCCAGGTTGTAGTGTATGTGCTGCTTTATTTACAGTAACGGTAGCTGACGTATTTACCGTGCTAAATGTACAACCAGTTATAGCTGTGTCTAAAGGTGTTATGTCATAAAAAGCACCTTCATAATAAATAATTAAAACTTTGTTTGTGCCTATTGCAGCATATCTTCGACCATCTAAATCAGCCCAAACAAACTGTTCTCTTGCTGCACCTACTAATGATGCATTAACAAGTTGTTCCCATCCACCTATTTTTTCAGGTAAACCATATCTAAACCTAACAAAGTCACCATCAGTCCACTGACCTTGGGCACCTGTTTCAGTTACCTGTTTATTAAATCCTGGGGCTATTCTTACTTTTGTTAGAGGCATACATTATTATATCATTTACCCTCTACTATGTCATCTTCACGAGTTTCTTTACTTTTTACTTCGTCCGTAAAGAATAACTGCCACTCTGCAACCATTCTAACTAAAACATTACCAAAATGCTTTAAGGAGGTAGCCGAGAAATGAAGTTTTTTATTTTTATTAATTATTTTTATTTCTTCTTCCGTAAAAACCATGTCACATGATCCGTCTTTTTTATCTTGTCTAAATTGCATTTTTTTTTATCCCCCAATAGTGTCGTTTATCTCTAAAGTGTTCAGTATTTTTGCCTTCTTTATCAACATAATGAAGAAAAAATTGTGCACACCAATCACCATCATATACTTCTCTCCAATGTTCTAATTCACAACCTAAATACATTACAGCATCTCCTGGTTCTAAAGTTACAGGAGTTCCTTCCATATAAATTGGCCATGGTTTATCACTACCAACATTAACAGTGACACTAATTTCACAAGAGTCTCTGTCACTATGTTTTTTTAAATCTGAAAATTTTGTATACATTCTCCAGAAAGCATATGTTGGTAATAAATTTTTTCCAGATTCTTTCTCCATTAATTTTATTTTTTTAAGTAATATAGATTCCATTAAAGGATCTCCGTAATACTTTGTGTCTAATGTATCACTTTGTATCTCATCAAAACTTGTAATATTTGTTCTGTGTTTCATTTCACAATATATTTTTAAAATTTCTAATTCATCTTTTGTTAAAAAAGATGGTATTATTTTATATTTAAAATCTTTTCCTATAGTGCCCATGCTACCACCGAATACCTTGTACCTTTAATCACTGGTTTAACTCCATGTGGATATAAAAAATTACTTGGCCAAACAACCATTCTATTTGCTTTTTTTTCAATAGGACTTACACCTGAAAAATTAGGAAGCCCAAATGTTAACTCCCCACCTTCGTAATCATCATTTACAAAATAAATAAAACTTAAACTTCTTGGTATTGATCTACCATGATCTACATGTAATTTATAATGACCATTATTTATATATTTTAAAACTTGAATCGTATTTAATTCTGCATCTATGTTTACTTCAATATCTTTTGCATATTGTTTAAGATATCTTTTAAAAAAAGCTATCCAAAGATTACACCAATGAAT
>Ga0098043_1000712_pt1 | contig 11817 bp, 10 predicted proteins | sample 9B_taG_FD_92581 | JGI IMG/M metagenome (GOLD analysis project Ga0098043, IMG submission 92581) | Marine viral communities from the Subarctic Pacific Ocean - 9B_ETSP_OMZ_AT15188_CsCl metaG | ecosystem: Environmental > Aquatic > Marine > Oceanic | place: Subarctic Pacific Ocean | collected 2015-01-10 | reverse complement strand
CCATAGAACTCTGCTACTGCCCAGATGCCGCCTGCCAGAGTTGTAGCAATCGACACAACAATAGCAATCCACACACCCTTGAGGTTTACACCTCCTATTTTTAATTCTGTATCTTCTAATGACATTAGTTTAAAGTTCCTTGTTCGTCATAAATTGTTTGCCCCATACCCATAACATCTTCTACAGTAACTGTTGCATTATTATACGAAAAAAAGTTGTAGAACGTGTGTGTAAAACCAGTGGTTGACCAAGCAAATTTTATAGCTTCGTTTGCAGAATCATATGTAGCAATAGCATCAGACATATTTATATTAAATTGCTGGGCATCATCGTCAACAGACCCAGTAATAGTTTCTATTCTTGATGCAGCAAGAAAAGCAGAAGCATCTTGAGCTAAGTCTTCTACATCTCCCAGTGCATCATTATACACATTGACATCCTGCTGCTCTAGCATAACATCATTTTCTTGCACAAAGTCTTGAAGCTGCTCTTGTTCAGCTACGCTGTTCTGGTCAGTTGTTTCTGCTTTGTCAGCAACCTCTACAGCTACTGCAATAACGGCAGTCGCATCAACAAATGTATCAATAGCCTCTTCTAGCTTTACCATAGTATCATCATATTGGTCTTCAAGCATCATTTGCGTACTGTAATAAATTCGCTGAGACACATCACTAACAGAATCATTATATGCCTGCACCTCTGCAGGTGTAATAAAGGCAGGCAGTACAGTACCATCAGGTGCAATCTTACCATCTACCGCATAGTATGCCAGACCACCAACAGCGTTACGCCCTTGCTGTATCTTGTTAGCAATAATCTTACTGGCCGCAACCAGCCTATCTATTTCAGTCTCTGCGTGTGCTTGTCCTAAAGCGCTCACTAATAGACAAGCCGCTATCAGTATTCTCTTCATCTGACTCCTCTCCCCCTATATTAAGAATAGTATCGTAATGTTCTTGACGTTTCTTATAGTCTGGTATAAATTTAGCTGGATTTCTTTTCATGGTCATGTAGGCGCTTCTTCCTACTATAAGCTTGCCATTGATAGTTAGTGGGCAAGGTGTGCCAGAGTCAAACATAGAAATCCATATGCTTTTTTTCTGACACATTAAAGCTACAGCGGCGATGTTCATGTTAAGGTCTTTTAGTATCTTTGCGTCCCGCCGCCTATTACATTCCTCGTCTTGCTTATAACCTCCCAGAGAAAGCCCAAATACGTTCACCTGTGCGCCTGCGCTGCGACCAACAAGGCAAGTGTCCTGTCCATTAGACATGTATGTAGGGGCAATAGCAGAAGGCGGTGGTGTCTCTCGTGAGGCAGCACCTGCACCGTTGTAGTTATTGGTTGTTGCTGGATTGTTGCTACTAACTGTGCTGTTAGTGTTTACCGTGCTGGTGTTTAGGTCGCCCGTTTGGTCATTTGTCTGTGCATGAGCAAGACCTGGCATGAAAGCCAAGACAAAAATAATTAGTGATGCTGCCCGTGCATTACTTTGAAATACCTTTAAACTTCTCATATGTTCTCATCCCACCCAGACCTAACATGCCTAGCAATACAGTCATTAAGCTTTCCATATCAAACTGTGGAAGTTCTGGTATGTCTGCTCCAATCCATGCCGCCACAAATAATGTGATAGGCACACCCACAAAATGCCAAGCCATAGCGACACCACATGTCCACCCAATAAAAGGTCGCCAGCCTGCAACAAATATACTTCTATGTCCAGCCTCTACCTTATTAATCTCTAGCTGTGCTAAATTAGCTTTGGTAGCCGCCTTAATCATTTCTGATTCTAGTTCTTGCTTTGCTTTTGCTGCAGCATTTTTGTCAGGTACAAGGCGGTCAATCACCTTACCTGCTGATGGCAACAATGCACTTACAATACTACTAATCATATTTTACAATCCCTTTGTGTAGTTCTTGCCATCATAGCGAAGCACAGAACCACGCTTTCTATTCGAATAGCTACAGTGAATCCACCCTGATGTAGGCTCACCGTCTTTATAAAACTCTAGTATTAACTGGTCAAAGTCCAGATTGTCTTTAATCCACTCTGCCACAACCTTATTGTCTACACCCAGCACCTCAAAGTCTGCTGCCTCACCCTTGGCGTGCTGACTGTTCTCGCTACTGCCAATGGCAACACACAACTCAGGTGAGCGATAGCCGCTGTTGATAGTAACAGGACGCTCAAAGTATTCACGCACTGGCTGCAGTATATTATCGCACAACATGTGTAGATTATACAAGTCCTCTGGGTGCGGCTCGTTAAAAATACCTAGACGCAACGCAGTCTGACTCTTAGTCAGTTCAGACAATGAAAAGTTTTTACTTATTTGCACTACTGTTGCTCCTGCCTTAGTGGTTGCCCTGTATATTCCTTTTCAATTGCTTTCAATCCTTTTACAATATCAAACTTAAATTTCCTATCTTTAACAAGACCAACAAGCTCATCAGTAGTAAACGAATCAGGAACAAACATGCCACGCCCTCTTTTGCCCTTAACAGAAGCATTTAAAATGTCTCTATTCATAGGATATTTTGCGTCAGAAGTAGAGGCACGATATAAGTCTTTCATGGTTATGTTTTGTTTCTTACCTTCTTTATTAACATACTCCATGTTTCTAAATACTTTAACTTTATCAGACAGCCTTGCCATACGTTCTTTTTTAAGCTCTTGCAATCTGCGATATTCATTATAAATAGATTGCTCTTCTTCAGGAGTAAGAATTTTATCAGGAATATTTTTAATAAATGTTTTCAAGGCAGGTTTTGTTGCACCAATTTCTTTGCCTTCTTCAAACAAACTATATCCCATTGCTTTTGTCAAGTCCACAGTATTTTGTCTAATACCTGTAGTAAAGAACTTCATTTGGTCTTCCTTACGAAGAGGGAAGCCTGCAACCGTTTGACCCTCTCCCGTACCCCGAAGCATCTCAGATTGGTTGGCACGCAAAACTTTTTGCCCTGCTTTAATAGAACCAGGAACAAGAATTTGACCAAGCTCTTTACCAATTTGCTCTATGTTTGAGCCTGTGTCAGTAAAAATAGGTCTACCTGTTTCTGGGTCTACATTACGTGCCACATTTAAAATAGCAGTAGTCAAAAACTTTTCTGAAATAAAGGGGCTGAAAACTTCACGAGCAGCGTCTTTAAATACATCATCAATTTCACGGTCTGTTACATCTTGACCAGCCATCACCCTGCCAATAATAGCACGTATCGGGCCTTTAATATATTGAGCAGCATCTAATGAACCAGAATCAGAAAACTTTGTCATAATGTGTCCTGTTTTAGGGTCAACATGCAAAGGTTCTTGCATAATTTTCAACGTATTTTTTTGATATTCTGGTGCAATCAAATTAATGCCACGAATGTCTGAAGGTGTTACGCCAAGCTCTTCGTTGTTTTGGTCAATCGCATATCCTATGCCTGCTGTTGTTGCTCCAAGAGCCGACAGCCTACGAAGACCTGTAGCTGCAAGAGCTTTATTGCCTTGAGCAATACCACGGCGAACATCATTTAGACCTATCTTAACAATATTATATTGTGTTCTAAGAACCTCTGCGGGGAATGTTGCATATGTACCAAAAGGCATACGAGACAAAGCACGCACAGCAGGAACAGCCGTTGTATATGAAGGCATGGTATTTCTAACTACCTCTGCTGCATAATCAAAAACTTCGTCATCTGTTGCATTTGGAAATGCTTTACGATAAGCTTCCATTTCTGCTTTATGTGCAATCATTTTACCAAAGTCATCAATACCACCATAAACTGCAGAAGCACCACGGAAGGGAGACTTAATAGCCTTTGTCATAGCTCCTTCTGCTCCCTCGCCAAATCTGTCAAGATTTCTTTTAACGGTTTCCGCAACCACACTTGAATCTAAAACACCACGCTCTTTTAGTTTAGCAAGGTAAGCTAAAGCTTCTGGGTCATTCTTAGCAGCTTTTTGGTATAGATTATAACTTGATTCTTCAGCAAGTCTAAAAACTTTAGGACGCAATAAATTACCATTCATTGCCAACTGTTGTAACATACCATATGTATTAACTGCATGAGCAGTGTGGTCAAACACTGTTTCCATAGCCTGTGTTACACCTGCAGGTTTAGCAAAAATATTTAGCCAGCCCTTGCCAACAGGATTGTCAAAACCAAAAGTATCAATACCACGCTCTAGCATTGTGTACATTTCGTCTGTTGTAAATATTTTGTTAAGACCAACAGGCGCACCAGTACCGCCAAGCTTACCAAGTTCTGCGGCAGCTAACTCCCCAACATTTTTTCCTATATCTCTGCCACCAATACGCTCACTTTGTTTCAAAAAAGTAGCTGTGTCGGAAAACAAGAAGGGAAACAAACCTGGAGTTTTAATTTCTTTGCCAATATTACGTTCAGCAAAAGCTTTAACATCTTTTAAATAGTTGGCTTTTGCAATCAGCTTGTTTTGATTTCTCATTGTTTCTGTAAAGTTACGAACAGGGTCTTTAACTTCACCCATCAACTCAAGAATGGGACGGTCAATATCTTTCCTACCCTTTAAAACTTTAACTGCCTTTTCACCAGTTCCACCAGTAAGAAGACTTGTTATTAAGTCAAACTGACCACCTTTACCCCTATCAACAATATTACTAATAATACTATCAATTTGATTGGGTGTTAATTCTGGATGCTGTTTAGTAAGATGTTGTCGTGCATTATATACAACTTCATACACATCTGCATTATGCCCCGATTTACCAGCAAGCTTTGCTTTAGCAGATAGTTTTTCTGGTTTCATATCCAGTGCTTTTTTAATATCTTTAGACCATCTAGGACTTGTAAATGTTTGAAAAGTTCTAGTTAAGTATGCACCACCATCATCGCCCAGTTTAACTTGTATGTCATCATCAACAGAAAGTTTTAGCGCATCTTTTACTGCTACTTCATTTTCATTAATAACATTACGCATTTTTACTACTTGCTCAAGAACCTCGTCTGGTAAGTTTTGCGCACCGCCCTCCATAACCAAGGCACGGTTAACAGCGACCCTATCTACTCCAGTCTTCTTTATAAGCTTCTCCAGCTTCTTAGCCTCTGCCTGAATAAGCATGTCTTGACCAGCCACAAAACCACGGCTTTTAAGGTATGAATCAAATAATTCTTTAGGCATTCCTGCTGTAGTAGTAAACATTCTACCAGCACCAGTATTAAACTTACCAATAGTTTGAACAATTTTACCACGCTGCCTATATTCATTAGGAGCAATCTCTACAACTTCTGCTTCAACAGGTGTCTTGTCTACTGTTTCTTCAATAGGTTCTGTAACTTTATCTTTTTTAACTGCTTTAACTTTATTCGCCACTTTACTGCCTGTAATACCTATGCCTTTAATGAGAGCAGAGGCAACACCTGCGCCTAATGCACTATCAGCAATTTGCTTTAATCTTTTTTCTGCTACACTATCATCTGGATTTATTGCCAAGGCTGCGGCAACTTCTTCACCTTCTGGTCCAAGCAAAGCAATTACTTCAGGCAAAAATACTTCATCCTCTTGTCGTGTAAGGACATCAGCAGCTACGCCAATAGTGCCTGCCTTTGCTGCAGTTCCCAATGCTGTTGTTGTTTTTAATCCTGCAGAGGCTAAATTCAAAGCTTTTGTGGCCGCACCAAATGGAATAAAGAATGCTCCCACTTCTTCAGCAGCAGACATCTGCGGGTCAAACGTTTCTTTTAGGGCATAGCTTATCGCTTTACCAGCCCGTGTTTTTTTAAGGCTGTCATCAAGACTATCACCAAGTTCTGAGAATACATTAGAAACTTTTTCACGAGTTTCTTTGCCTGCAGTAACCTCAATGGCTTGACCACCAAGAGTTGCGGCAGCACTGCCAAGGCGAGCAAGGCCACCTGTAACCATGTCACCAGCACTAAAACTAGTGTCGGGTTTTAATGCTCCTGCTTCTGCTTTTAAAAGAAAATCTTTTGTAACTTCTGAAAACTCAATAGGGTCAACACCCTTTGATTCTAGAAATTTAATTTTATCTTCGTCTTTTTCAATTTCTTGAATTTGACCAAGCAGGGTTTGAAACTCTTGTGCTTGTGGGGCTAATGCCATTTAGCTCTCCTGCTTAATAATTTACATTGATATATTTTAATGCGGGTAAAAGTTTTCCTGTTTTTGCATATTGCTCATAACCAGCTGCCGCAGCTTCGGATAGCTCGTCTGCTTGACTTTTTGTTAGTGCATCACCTGAAGCTTGTTTAAATTCATTTGAATCCATATCAAAAACAAAATCAAACTTTGTTGCTGCGTGTTTTAAAATTTGATTATATACAGTAGGCTTTTCTTCAAAAGGGTCTACTGCTAAATCAGCTGCCCGTTTTCTAGCAGTCTCTGCTTCGGTTAACCCTTCTGCTCTAATTTGTTCTAACACTGGAGTTGCTCCTGCAGCTGCTGCGCTAATTGGTCCTTGACCTAACGCTGGCATTTGTCCCATCATTGCCAAACCAATACGAAGTCTTTCTTGTTGTGACATTCCTGTAAACGGGTCATACTTACCTAACGATTCTGTTTCTTCATCAAACTTAATATTTTTTAAAGCTTGATAGCCATCTCTAACACCCTTTACAATTCTACTTAGAATACCACCTTCGTCATAATTACCAACAGAGCCACCTTCTTGGTACAAGCCTGCATTACGGCGCATACGCCCCAGGGCTGCACGTTGTTTTGCTATGCGCTCTTCCTCACCCATCATGCGACCCATAAATGTATTTCCAGATTTACCAATATCACTTTCTACTAAACCTTTCAATCCTTTTTTAAGTTTAGCTTCTTTTTCTGCTTTAGAATTATTTTTATCTGCTATCTTGTCAGCTTCTTTTTCAAAAGCTTCAATGTCTTTTATTTCATCTTCTTCTTCTTTGCTAAAGATTCCGCCTGTAGCCAAAGAAGATATGCCACCACCCTGATTAGCAAAGCCAGATAGTGCGGTAATACCGCCCAACACACCTTGCATGGTAGATTGAGGTTGATAAATTTGTGTACCACGCAGCGGCGTACCTGCTACAGCCGCAAGGTATCGTTCTGTTTCTCTTACAGGGTCAGTCTCTTGTAAAAAGGCTTGCTGTGCGCCAATCCTATCTTGCTCAAAAGCTCTTTCTCTTTCACCCACTGTTCTAGCAAGCTCCGCTCTTTCCAAAGATTCTTCAAAGCCTGTACGTCCTGTTTGTGCAATATCTCTTTCTAGACCCAATGCACGTTCAAAGCCAGTTATTTCTCTTTGACCTTCAGCTGCTGCACTTTCTGCTGCCATTCTAGAAATATCAGAACCAATTCTAGCTTGAGCTAAAGCAAGCTCTCCTGCTGCACCGCCACGAATAATATCTGCACGTTCAGCATCAAATTGTCCCTCACCAAAACCACCAGCCTGTAATCCAATATCTCTTAAAGCTGATTGAAATGCTTGCTGCGCTTCTAATTCTTGAGCTTGAGCTAAAGGAGCAAAAGCTTCTCTTCTATCTATAATGTCTTGAGCCGTAACCTCTCCAATGCCTTCAGCACGAGCAAGCCTTTCACTAAGTTGACTAGTAAGCGTATTTAGATAATCTGGGTCTGCACCAGAAAGAGCAAGCAAAGAAGTTTCCGCTTGAAGCTCTGGAATAGTTCTGGCAGCAATACGGTCTTCTGCAGCCATTGCTCTATTTTTAGCATAACCCAACTGACTTTTCAATCTTTTAAGTCCTGGCTCCATATATGGCTTCAAGAACGGGTCAATACCACCACCCGCAACCTTGGGTGCTTTAGGTTTATTTAATGCGCCAAGAACCGCACCAGCTGCAATAGTTCCAAGTATATTACAAGTATTTTGATTTAGCTTCTTATCCAAAAAAGCATCACCCGTGCTGTGGGTTATTCCCATTAAATCATCAAAGCGTTCCATGATTATGTCCTCATAAATTTTTCTAATGTCTGCACAGCACTAATTTGATTTGGCTGTTTCGTTGTTCCATATGCTTGTTTTCTTATTTCTTTTCTAAGATTATCTAGTTGTAAAGTTCCTTCATCTACATCACCATCGCCCAAAGCTTTTACTTGGTTAGCATCTACAATATATTCGTCTTGGCTAATCCGTGCCTCAGTAATATCTCCTCCATTTGAAACTTCATACGAAACATTATCAGACATGCCATCACCTATTTCATTTTGAACCATACCTGCCGTGCTACCATCAGTATTTTCTACCTTTGGCAAAGACTCATCAAGAAGCTTGCCACCCGCATCAGATGAGCCGTTGCCCAAAGCTGACACAGTGTAAGCATCAATAACATAATCATCACCATCTACCTTACCGCCATCTACTAAGCCGCCTTCATTGCGATAGACGGGTGCAGACATTTGTGGTGGCATTGGTGCAGGCCGCATCATTGCTTGTTTAGGCATAGCCTGCGCAGCAACAATCGGAATCATATCGGCAAGACGAAAGGCACGCTGAAAGCCAGCAGAGTCTTCTGTCATTCCCATTCCTTTAAGTTCTAAAAGGTTTGCAAGTCCCTCATACATTGTAATATTATACCCTATTTATATCAAATATACCAGTGCCTAGTGGAAATCTACCCACCCAGCAGCAGTAGTTGTGTACCCTCTAAACTTAGCTGCGCTGATTGCAAATGCAACATCACCTTGTTTAGGTCGCCCAATCTCTGTTACTGTAACCACTGTATAAATATTTGTAGATGGTCTAGTTGTTTGTCTTGTATCTTCACTATCTAATTCACGAGCAAGTTCATCTGCCCAACGTCTTACATCAGTATGTAAGTCATCAGCTGTTTCTGGTTTTCTCATTGGAAATCTAGGATAGTTAGCCATTATCTTTCTCCATCAGGTTGTACACCCAATCTAACACTACCCCACTTCCATTGACCTGCAGCATCTGCAGACACCCTAACAACAGCCTGTCTGCCTCTTGCACGCATGTTTACTTTTTTTGTATTGGCATCAATAGTAAACGGTCCTTTCTCTGTAAACTCTTCTGAAGGATACCTTTTTACACGCAACGAAAACTTAATTTGTTCTCCTGTACTAAATGTATAGTCAGGTATAATTTTATCTGCATACATAAGCTCCTTACCTTCATCTAAGTCAAATGACCCAGACTCCAAGAAAGAGGTTAAAGGCACACCATTACCTGTAAAAATATCATCTGGCTCATTATTATAAACAAGCATATCATCTGTTGCTGAAGTTCTGCCAATTGTAATTGTATTCTGATATACATTTCTATCAGCAAATACAGTTACAATTCCGTCTTCAAAAAGTTTACCATATACCCAAGTATCTTCAGCATAATTATATAATACATATGAATCTGGTTCTTCACTATTATTGCCTGGATATAACCAAACTATTTCTCTAAACTCGCTATTTAGCCCTGCATATACTTTATCTTTTTGAGTCATATTAAAACTATCAAATAAATGTCTACGAATTGTACAGGGCATTGTATTAACACGGCCATCATACATATAAAAATTATTTTCACCCATCCAATAAGAAACACCATCTACGTCAACAGCAGCATGTGGACCAATTAATCCACAGTTAGAGCCAACTTGAGTAAATCTAAATATAAACGGGTCACCAACAAACTCTTGAATATACATTGCCTTGTCTGTCCAAATATTAATTGTATTACGTGAGCGAACAGCACCAATAATTCTAGAGCCTTCTGTTAAAGTTACTCCCCCTGCTGTATTTGTTGCAGTTGCTATCCACTGTCTAAAGTTATTTTGGTCAGACCATTTAATTCTCATTGGGTCAATATTATCGTTTGTAGCTGTAGCTGCTGCTCCGTAACAAATAGTATGCCTATCATTTGGGCTTATCAAAAAAGAGTTTGCTGCAGGTGCAGTATCTACAATGCTAGTTCTTGTAAGTGTATAACTATTCTGAGATACATCAAGGAACGATATTTTACTACCACGGCGAAGAGCGAGAAGGTCTTCACCAAACGTATCAAAGCTCCACTGTGCAGCCAGAAAAGTAACTCCACCTTGGTCTGCTTCTTCATTCCAAGCACGCTCTCCTGTAATACTAACACCCGCATTGTACACACCTGCACCATATCCAAGACCCTGAATATTATTAGATGGTTCTCTTGGTAGTACAAGAGATATAGTTCCATTTGAACCACCTACACCTGCAGCTGTTGCGCTAGCCTTTCCATTAGCAGATACATAAAATTTATTTGCACCGCTAACAGACGTAATAACTTTTGTGCCATTAATGCTAGTATTAGAAAAATTATCTACACTTGAAAAGATAACAGTATCCAAAACACTAACGCCATGCGCCGAACCAAAATCAACCTTAACTGCAGTGCTGCCATCTGTAGTATTAAAACTATTATTTACACCAACAGCAGTAACAATAGGAGTTGCAGTTGTTCTTGCCTCATTCTGAACTACATAAAGTTTATTGTTTGTTCCATAGGCAATATATTTTCTTGTGTTATTGTCAGTCCATGTTATAATATCACGAGCAAAGCCATCAATTGAATTTGTAGAAAATTTTTCATATCCTCTTAAATTTTCAGGCTTGCCTTCTCTAAAGCGCACACGATTACCATCATACCATTTACCCTCTTCAGCATAAACAGTAGACTCCCTATTAAAACCAGGAATAAAATCAATTGATATTAAACGTGTGTCAGTTGATGCCATTATAATTCTACTTTCAATACCTGCCACATATTAGGGGAAACAAATTCAGTCATTTGTGGAAGTGTTTCTGATAAACCTACCCAGCTATATTTAGAAAAATGTTTTCTATCAGAAAATGTATTTGTATATCTATTACTAGCTACACGACCAATTGCACTTTCTGGATTAAGGGCAGAAACAAAACCAGCCTGATGATTGTCAGCAAGAAACTTTCTTTCTGCTCTTACTGCATCTTCAGAATACCACCAAGCTTTTGACCCGTTAGAATCTCTGCCTAACATAACCTGTGATAAGTACATATATTTATCACTATTAATAGAAATGTCTAATTTATAGCAATCATAAGAAACAACATAATCATCTATGCGATGAACTCTATTGTTCCATGTATCACCCTGATGACTATACCACATTCCTTCTTTTAATGTTTCTAAACCACCAACTCTTTCTACTTCATCTGAAGCATAAGGAGAAGCTTCAGAAAACAAACGGTCAAAAGTTTCTCTGTCTAATACTTCATTATCAGAAATTGTATAGCTCATTATATTCCTTTATGTAAACGAAACTGTTACAGATGTTCCTGTTATTCTATCATACAAAACACCAGTAGATACAGTTTTTGTCCATCTTGTATTAACACCTGCAGAAACTTCATATGTCATGGAACTTCTAGTCATAGAGTGTGAGCCAATTGTCATACTTGACCATGTGCTATTGTTTGCACTTACTGCTAACTCTAGTGTAACTTCTCCATTTGAACCCTGTTCTATTTTGCTTACAGTACTATTAAATCCAGGCCAAGCACTAGTACCAATAGGCATATATCTATTTGCTAAAGAGCCATGATTAAATAAGCCTGTTATGTTTCTATCATATCCTTTTCTAGTTATACTTCCCTTAAATTCAGACTCACCAATTCCCATTTGTTTGGGATTGTTTGGTGGGCTATTTTCTTCCCCTCTAAAATCACCAATACTAATTGCACCAGTAACGGGAATAGCTGTTACTTCTGGCCGCACAAATTTTGAGCTACCAGAATATGTAGATGTTCCCCTGTAATATTCGCTGAGAGAAATAGCACCATCACCGCCAAACTCAGTTTGAATTGCAGT
>Ga0098043_1000711_pt1 | contig 11820 bp, 17 predicted proteins | sample 9B_taG_FD_92581 | JGI IMG/M metagenome (GOLD analysis project Ga0098043, IMG submission 92581) | Marine viral communities from the Subarctic Pacific Ocean - 9B_ETSP_OMZ_AT15188_CsCl metaG | ecosystem: Environmental > Aquatic > Marine > Oceanic | place: Subarctic Pacific Ocean | collected 2015-01-10 | reverse complement strand
TGTACCTCGACTGAGGTGCAAAGCTTTTCAAGGTCTGACCCCCATATGAGGTGACCTTGTGTAAGAAGTTATGTGTTCGTCTTATACCAGTTACCTTGGCTGCGGTGAGTCTTAGAAAAAGAGCTACCGTAAGTAGTTAATGTACCTCAAGTGAGGTGCAAGCAATGTTCGCATAATGTTCGCTTTGTTCGGTAATGTTCCTGCAATGTTCGCTTTTTAAAACAACGTGCGTACATTATGTAAACGTGTGTATATCTGTAGTGGTTTACGTCCTTTTGCCTATCTAATTGTGTGTAATTGTACTTATATTTATTTAATTCTATATCTATAATATATAATGTTCGCTTTTCAAAAAGGCACGAGCAACATTTCACTTCTCCCCCCTTTGTTCGCTTTTGCGGATTCATCTCCCAGTAACTTCCTACCCTCCTCCATACTTCCAAATTTACCGAACATTCGAACATTGTTTGCATATCAATGACTTACTTCGCTACAATAGCAGAACAATACACGTTTACACAGAACAATACACAGAAACACACTAGGTGTACCTAAAAGGTACGATTTGACATATGTACTTACATTTGATATAATAGATGTTGAATGGGGCGATTCGAATTTTTTTCAGTCCCTCTTTCAGAAACCCTTGTACCTCAAATGAGGTGCAAGAAACATTTACACAACACGAGGTAACAAATGAAAACAATACAAGTGAAGTATCTTGGCCCGACTAACCACCGTGATACACGCTACAAAGCATGGGCAGAAGGTTGGGGATCTGTAACTGTTTCCAGAGACTACAGTCTGTCTGATGAACAGAACGAGCGACTAGCGGCAGATAAGTTGTTAGAGAAAGTGTATGACGATAAGAACATCAACCCATACAAGTTCAAGTCAGAGATCACCGATTTCGCTTACAGTAACCACTTACCCAACGGTGACGCAGTGTTCATACTGCAGAACCAAGAGGAGTACAAACTGTTGTCCGACTACAACTGGGCATTATTCCTTATTAGTGAAGCGGATGAGAAAGACCTTGATGTACTGAGGGAACGAGTCATGCAGATGCCACCTGATGAACTGTTGGACACAGAACACGGTGCACTGAAGACAACGATTAAACTATTAGAAAGTAAAGGAGAAAAGTAATGGGACGTATGAGCGACATAGACAGTGATTTCTTTGGGCAAGAAAGCGAGAGCACCTCAAACGAGGTGCAGACGGAAACGAATGTAGCAAGTGATGCGACACAGCAGACCCAACCTACAGAACTTTCCGCCACCAAGTTAGAGCTACCATCACTAGGTAGTCAGGCTACCCTGATTAATTTACAGATCACTACGTGGACGGCTAACAAGAAAGACACAGTGGCATCTGAGAAGTTGATAGCAGAGAGCCGTGCGGTAGACAAATCGGCACGAGTCTACAAGAGTTTGTTACCCTCATGCACGGCACACATTGAATTGACGAAACACGTAACTAACTTTCGTAAGCGACATCTGGAACTAACCCTGCCTTGGTCAGACAGAAGCGACAGGCTAATTCCCGGTGGTAGTTACATATCCTACTATAAGGAGTTACACGCTTTTGGTGAGAAGTTTGAAGAACTAAAAGCCAAACTGTCCGAGGAATACTACGCAGGGATAGAGCAAGCTAGAGAGGACTGCGGTGATCTGTTCGACATTGATGACTACTTATCACTGCCAGATGTCTTGGCTAAGTTTACGTGGGGTTACGAGCCTAACAACATACCCGAGAATGACTTTCGTAACATCGACAACAACGATGAGGCGAATGACTTTATCAACAACATGAATCAGAAGAAGAAAAGAGAAGCGGCAACGCGGAGGGCCGACAGTATCAGAGACGATCTGTACCTACGTCTGCTAGAGCCTTTGACCAACGTGCTGATCCAGCTAGATGAAAGTAACTTTGACGGCACTCGACTTGGCTACAATGACAAGGGCGAACCAGTGAACGCGAACTACAAAGAATCGCTGATCCCCAACGTCAATGCCGTGACCAAACTCATGCAAGAATGGGTGGTTGATGTAAAGAACACGGGAGACTCAAGCGGTATGTCCACAGTCGTGAACTACTTACAGACTCTATCGGGTGTTGACAGCATGATGCTGAAGCACGATACGGTGCTACGGAGACAGGTAGTATCTACGTGTACCAAAGCAATACGAAGCATACCTGCAGAACCTTTGCGAGTTGCTTTGAAGAAAGAGTACCTATCAAGACACAAGAGAAAGAACAAAGACAATCGTCTTGAGACATTACTCACACAAACCCTGAACCATCTAGGGGCAAGCATACCTGTACGCAATACAGGTGTGTAGTAAAACGAACGCACCTCAAATGAGGTGCAAAGATTAATTCATTGGAGAATGAGTATGACAGAACTAAGATTGACAGCAGAAACTAAAGTAAGCCTAGAGCAAGCGATCAACTTTATCTTGCACTGTGGCAACGACATCACGCCCATGTTGATCGGGCACAAGGGGTTCGGCAAATCGTCCACTCTCAACGTACTGGGGGACATGACAGGCTACCGCACCTTTTACATCGACTGTACCACGATGGACTTGGGTGACATGCAAGTGCCTAAGATCATGGAGGTCAAGAACGGCAGTGTTGTGCAGTACGCAGTCAACGAGGCGTTCGGTATACACCTAGATGAGCCATCCATCATTATGTGGGACGAGATCGGCAAAGCTAATCTGTCGGTCAAGAACGGTGCCATGCGCTCGTGGCTAGAACGTGCCATGGGTAGTTTCACGTATCATCCTGACTCTATCGTGTACGCAACTACGAACGAGGCGAGTGAGGGGTTGGGCGATCTGCTCATGGAACACCATCTTGATCGTGTTATCCCTATCCACTTACGCAAGTCCACGGCAGAAGAACAGATATTCTATGCCACCAAGAACAACTGGGCACCGGACGTTATCGGTTTCATGCACGAGCATCCTGAGATATTCCAGTCTTATGAGGATGACCCAAACGCTGAGAACCCATACATATGGCATCCGCAAGCAGAGCGAGAAGCGGCAGTGACAGGCAGAAGCCTTGAGTTTTGCAGTAAGATACTCAAGAAGCGGCACCTACTGGACAAGCCTACACTCAGAGCGGCAATGAACGGTGCCATCGGTGTCCCTGCGGCATCACACCTGATGACCTACATCAGCATGGCATCCAAACTACCGTCACTCGATGACATCAAGAACAACCCTGATACTGCGATAGTACCTACGGATGCTTCAGCAATGTGTGTCATTTTGTTCCGCACTATGTCAGCCATTGAAAGCAACTGGGTGACTGCTTGGATGACCTACCTAGAGCGTATGCCTGAGGTAGCCAAGACGCTGTTCGGTATGAAGGTGCAAGACGATAAGTACTTTCAGAGAGATGTGTTCCTGAAGAACAAGAAATTCACTCAGTGGTTGGTAGACAACCATCACTTGTTTGCATAGGGAGAACCTAGATGTTGATGCAGAAAACTACGCCAGAGCAACTGCTACAGCGGTGCTGTCTGGATATTATCAGCCATGAACGCTACAAGTATCTCACTAGCGTGATGATGGTCGGGCGCAAGAAAGTGGTCGAAACACAAGATGTGCCAACGGCCATGACTAACGGGCGAGATGTGTTCTTCAACCGTAAGTACTTAGAAGAACTAACCATGCCCGAAAAGCGGTACTTGGTGCTACATGAGGAATACCACAAGTTGTTTTGTGATCTAAATGTGTGGGCTGAGTTGTGCAAGAAAGACCCACAAGTAGCGAACCAAGCACTTGACCATCACAACAATCTTATTCTCAACAAAGAGAACAAAGACGATGGCTTTGCGGTGATGCCGAAAGGTGGACTCGCAGACGAACGCTTTACCGATATGTCTGTCAAGCAGATATTCGACATCTTGTATGAAGAGAAGCAAGGCAAAGGTAAAGGTGACGGTGAAGGTGACGGTGAAGGCAAAGGTAAAGGTGACGGTGAAGGTGACGGTGAAGGTGACGGAAGCGGAAGCACCTCAGGTGAGGTGCAGGACGATAACGGTGAAACTCTGGACGGTCACGATTGGGAGGGCGCAGAAGAACTTACGCCTGAGGAGCAAGAAGAACTGAAGGAGACACTGGAGGAAGCACTACGTGAAGGCATCAAGATGGCAGGAGAGCAAGGCGGTTCTGTCAACGAGACCATCGCAGACTTGCTGAAACCGAAAGTCGATTGGAAGAAAGTGACTCGCAGTTTTGCAACCGAGCATACGACAGGCCATGACTTTGGTACCTATGCTCGTCCTAACCGTAGGTTCATAGGTTCTGGTATTTACTTACCGTCACCCATGTCAATCACTGTTCCAGAGCTAGGCGTTCACATGGATACTTCTGGTAGTTGTTGGAGTGTCCTGCCTTACTTCTTTGCAGAGACTAAGAGTATCGCTAAGTCTCTTATGCCTCACAAGCTACACGTAACCTTCTGGGATACGGACGTAGTGTATGAGAAGTTTGAACACAATCAGCTAGATGGGTTTGAGATCAAGGAAGCGTACGGTGGGGGCGGCACAGATGTTCGTTGTGTCCCGAACTACTTACGTGAACACAAGATCAAGCCGACAGCATCCATAGTGCTTACGGACGGCTACCTATCTGGTGGTTGGGGTAAGTGGGATCATCCAGTGCTATGGTTGATTGTGGATAACCCTAAGGCTAGACCGCCAGTGGGTAAGTACATACATGTTGACTCGGCAGACTTCAAGTGATCGGGCGCATGTGGTACACGGATACAAGCGAGGGACATCAAGCGTACATCGAGTATGCCCTCGCTGACAATCCGCGACTCGCTCACGTTACCTACAAGGTAAAGGTGAGTGACATTAAACTGATCGGGAAGTTTGACCGCAAGGAATCCTCTCGCATCAAAAACGAAATCGTGCAGGATATAAAGGAGGGCGAAGCATGACTAAACTACTACTCGCTGGGGTAGCGATAGGTCTTTACTTTGTGGTAAGTACTCACGATTATCATAGTGAAGTAAGAGCAGAGCGGGCTTATGTTCAGAACGTATGTTCTGGTGTATGGCCGAACTACAAAAACTTAAACTTAGACTGCACCTCAAACGAGGTGCAAGGAGAAAAGAAATGAGATTAGAAACAGAATTTACAGTGGGTTGGGTGTCGGAAATCAAGCACAAATTCTCTCAAGAGGCAGGAGTGCAAAAGGTGTCGGACTTGGCAGATGAGGTTGACATCGACAAGGAACTAAACGACTGCTATGAGGACAGGCTGTTAGAGCGTAACATGTTGTTATTCGCACAACGCTTACAGCAGACCGCACGGAGTTGGAAGTTCGCTAGGACATACAACGGTAATTTATACGTGTACCGAGACGGAGATTTATTCTCATTCGGCATCATAGGTTATGGGGACTACTTACATACTAGCAGTGGTAAATCAGATGACAAATATACATTCTGGTGCCCGAACGTGCGTAACGAGCGTTACGCAGAGAGTGATAGGAACTACCACATGAGCCAAGCAAAAGACATGGAAGTAGCGGCACGTAAGTGTACTAGCTATATGCGACCGTTTTACTTGCATGAACTCTTCCATAAGTTTTTCAACACGATCACTGACCAGAGGAAAAAAGCGTTACTACATTTCCAAAGTCAATACAATGACGCGAAAACCAAAGTGCGAGAGCATAAAGAAATTTTGACTTATCTTATGGAGGCGTACAAACATAAAGAAATACCTTTGTGGTCAGACGACTTCTCTAAGACATTTGAAGAATACATAAATGCTTACAATGCTCACTACGAAGCGTTATCGACAGAAAACAAAAACGTCTTGCAGGTATACATACGTACTAACAAGGACGGCAGGAAGCACTACGAACTCAGGGTGTATGAGTATGACGATCAACACTTCCCACACGGTGATTGCAAGGAGTGGGTGCCCCAAAACGAAAACATGCAAGACGAATGCTTTGGGTTCATTGAAGACATACCCGAAGATATTGCCCGACAGATTGCCGCTTTAGATTTCCTTGGCAAAGAAGGTAGAGCTACGAGGTTTGACGATACTAATTGGCAACTTGGGCAGGGTTTGATGGCGATCAAAGGAGAGCTTTACTATCTCGCTTTGAACAAACAATAAATGCTTGCACCTCAAGTGAGGTGCTGTTAATCTTAGTACATGGCGTTAATGAATAGGTTTGCTAAAGTTTGGTCAGATAAAAATACAGATGCTATACATGTAGCAGTATTTGGGTCACATAATGAACTAACACGAACAAACCACACATTTGCTAACCTAGAAGAAGTACCTACGTGGATCAAAGAAAGAATAGCTATCTTAGATTTCTGTTCTAATGTTGAAGGTGTAGGTATGAAAGTTAAAGCAGGGTTTGGCCCAAAGGGATGGGTCTACCATGTTGAAGATGAGAAAGGTGTCGCGGATTCCTGACCGTTCTGAAGTAAGGCGGTTGGGGTCTTCCTTGATCGGGAAGTGGGAGTTTCGATGCCAAAGGTAGGATGAAGTGCGGAGCGACACGCCCTTTTTTCACGTAGGGTTACGTGGGTTTTTGGGTTCATTTGCCGCCAATCTTATCGTCTCTCACAAAAGTTTGTACCTCACTTGAGGTGCAAGGGGTATGCCGCTTTAGTAATAGGGCGGCTTCATCAGATGCTTGGGATAGGCTAACTTATCACCCTGCCCCACCTTGAGGTGGACTCTTAATCGGGTTCACCTCGAAACCAGTTCTTGAAACCAGTTAGGTAAGAGGTGTTGGGAGACAGATGAAGAAACATTATTGCGAAATATGTGGGGAGCAAGACCCCGAAAAGTTTACAGGACGAAGTAAAACCTATTGCGGTGAGTGCCGTTCAAAGTTAGGGAGAGAGACTAGGTTTAAAGAATACGCACAAGGCCATGCGGATCAAAAGCTGTTTAATACATATTGGAGGAGGGTTGTAAGTGAGTAAGAAGTTATTAGGCGCAATATTGTTGGGTACTAGCTTGAATGTTAGCGGTGAGTGTTTTCCGGTGACAGAGGTACTGAAAGTAGTAGACGGTGACACCGTAGATGTGCAGATTCGAGTCAAACCACTTGATCTGGACTTATTAGCTAACATGAGAATACGCATGGAAGGCATCAATGCGTGGGAGAGTAGGACTTCTAACGCAGAGGAGAAGGTCAAAGGGATGGCGGCTAAAGCTAGGTTATCAGAACTAGTCATGGCACCTCTTACTGTCTGCCTGTCTGGCAAGGGTAAGTTCGGACGTTGGATCGGCACTTTGTTTAGCGGTGAGTCTAACATCAACGAACAGTTAGTCGAGGAAGGTCACGCTCATTGGTACGATGGTGGCAAGCGCAAGGAGTTCAAATGAATTGTTGGCATTGCAAAACCGAGTTAATTTGGGGCGGCGATCACGACATTGAGGACGAAGACGAAGACTACAGCATGTCTACCAACCTTTCTTGCCCGAAATGCGGTGCATTTGTGATGGTGTACTTACCGAAAAAAGAAGCGGCTAGTGAAAGTTAATATCACCATAGAACTAGATACAGTAGAGCCAGATGACAGAGAACTTCTGGACAAGCTGATGGAGTTTTTTGAAACGAGAGGAGAAATCGTGCATGACACCCGAAGCAAAGGTGAAGAAGAAAGTTGTTGAACAACTCAAAAAGCTAGGTGCTTACTACTTCTACCCCATGACTCATGGATACGGAAAGAGTGGTGTGCCGGACATAGTTGGATGCTTTGAAACTAAATTCTTTGGTATCGAATGCAAAGCCAAGGGTAACAAGCCTACCCCTCTTCAACAGAAGAACTTACAGGACATAACCAATAGTGGCGGCATAGCTCTGGTCATTGATGAGAAGAATGTCGATCAGGTCATACCACTACTTACCAAAGGGTTTGTAGCTCAGTTGGAGCTAGAACTGTGAAGATCATCACACTGTATATATTTACCGTACAGGGAATTTTTGTGTGGGACTTCTACCCCACGCTTGAAGCTTGTATGGAGACAAAAGAAAAGCTCGATGTGAAACTTCTTGACACTCACGCAGATGCGGAATGCATACGACTAGGTAGAACAGTCGAAGACTTTATGAAAGAGGAGGGCATACTTTGAAAGATAACGTAAACCACCCCCCACACTACACAGTCGGAGACATCGAGTGCATCGATGCGATCAAGGCATCTATGAGCCAAGCAGAGTTTGAAGGCTATCTAAAAGGTGCTGTGCTGAAGTACTTATGGCGATACCGCTACAAGGGTAAGGCGATTGAAGACATTGATAAAGGGATTTGGTACATGACTAGATTAAGAGAGGAGATAGATGGATCTGATAACACTCGACTTTGAGACGTTCTACGATAAGGACTTCTCCCTGTCTAAACTAACCACTGAAGAATATGTACGTGACAGACAATTTGAAGTCATTGGTGTAGCGGTGAGGGTCAACAACGAACCAACCGAGTGGGCCAGCGGAACTAATGAACAGATAGAAAAGTACTTACACACCTTTAACTGGGAAAACAGTATGGTGCTTGCACATAACACCATGTTTGATGGGGCTATTCTTAGTTGGCGGTACGGCATCAAGCCGAAGCTATGGGCTGACACAATGTGTATGGGCAGAGGCATTGACGGTGTAGAAGTTGGTGGTTCTCTGATGGCAATGTCAGAACGCTACGGACTTGGCAAGAAAGGCACAGAGGTCATAGCGGCCAAAGGTATGCGGAGAGAGGACTTTTCTCCTGAACAGCTAAGTAAATACGGTGACTATTGTGTCAATGATGTAGACCTGACCTTCAAATTATTTAAACGGTTGCTTAAAAACTTCCCTAAACAGGAGTTAAGAGTAATAGACCTGACCCTCAGAATGTTTATCGACCCTATACTGGAGCTAGACCTTGGGTTACTCGAAGAGCATCTTATAGATATTCGTGATAGGAAAGATAAGTTGTTACTGGATGCTAAAGTCAGTAAGGACGACTTGATGAGCAATCTCAAGTTCGCAGAACTACTTATAGAACTTGGAGTGACACCTCCTACTAAGACAAGTCTCACCACAGGCAAAGAAACTTTGGCTTTCGCTAAAAGTGACGAAGGTTTCAAGGCTTTGGAAGAACACGAGGACGTACGTGTTCAGAGTTTGGTGGCGGCAAGACTCGGTAACAAGAGTACGTTGGAAGAGACCCGCACTCAGCGGTTCATTGACATAGCCAAGCGTGGCAACTTACCCATACCCATTAGATATTACGCGGCTCACACAGGGCGTTGGGGTGGTGCAGACAAGATCAACATACAGAACTTACCTAGTCGTGGGCCAGATGGTAAGAAACTGAAGAATAGCATCATCGCTCCAGAAGGATACAAACTAATTGATGCAGACTCAGCACAGATAGAAGCAAGGGTGCTTGCATGGTTAGCAGAGCAAGACGATTTGGTGGAAGCGTTCACCAATGGAGAGGATGTATACAAGAAGATGGCCTCTCGTATCTACAATGTCGCTGAAGCAGACGTAACTAAAGACCAAAGGTTTGTCGGCAAGACCACCATACTAGGCGCAGGATATGGCATGGGGGCAGTGCGCTTTCAGGATCAGTTGAAGGTGTCGGGGGTCACTATGGAGCTAGATGAAGCAAGGCGTGTCATTCAGATATACAGAGAAAGTAACTGGAAGATAAGCCATTTGTGGCGTGAAGCTCAGAACATGTTAGTAGAATTTACTAGAGGCAACGCGACAAAGCTAGGCAGAGCGGGAGTGATTAAAGTGGACCCGGTGAGACGCGGAGTTAAGTTACCTTCTGATATGTACTTATGTTACGAGGACTTGTCGTACCAGCAGGAAGAAAGAGGTTTACAGTTTAGCTACAAGACTCGAAGAGGCCGAACAAACATATATGGCGGCAAGGTCATTGAGAATGTTTGCCAAGCGATTGCACGTTGCATAATCGGTGAACAGATGCTAAAAATAGCTAAGAAGTATCGAGTTGTATTGACTGTACATGACTCGATTGTTTGCTCCGTACCTGATACAGAGGTTACGGATGCACAGGCGTACATTGAAGAATGTATGAGATGGACTCCCGATTGGGCAGAGGGTTTGCCGATTGATTGCGAGTCAGGTGTGGGTAGTAGCTATGGAGAATGCGAGTAGTATCGTGCCTTGGTCGTTCAGCAAGGCCAAAGCGTTTGAACAATGTCCCAAGCAGTTTTACCACATGAAAGTGTTAAAGCAATATGAGGACAAAGAGACTGAAGCGATGCGGTACGGCACACTGATGCACGAGGCGGCTGAGAAGTACGTACGTGATAAAGAGCCGTTGCCAAGAGCCTTTGAGTACGTACAGAATATCTTGGACTCATTGACAGCCAAACGAGGTGAGAAGCTCTGCGAGTTTAAGATGGGGTTGACAGAAAGTCTTGAGCCATGTGGTTTTTATGCTGATGATGTGTGGTGGCGAGGGATAGCTGACCTAGTGATATTAGATACAGACAATCATATCGCATGGGTGATTGATTATAAGACAGGTAAGTCTGCAAGGTATGCAGATAAAGGGCAACTAGAACTGATGGCTCTTGCCACGTTTAAGCACTTCCCTGCGATCAAAGAAGTACGTGCAGGGTTATTGTTTGTGGTATGTAACGAATTGATTAAAGATAAATATAAACAGACAGACCAGACATTGCTATGGGCTAAATGGACGAACGCTTTTTCTTTAATGCAGGAAGCACTAGAGAACGATGTTTGGAATCCTAAACCTAGTGGATTGTGTAGAAACCATTGCGCGGTCCTTGAATGTGCTCACAACGGGAGGAATTGATGCCGTACAAGAACAAACCAAGACCTTACAAAAAGGAATACCAACAACAGAAAGCGCGAGGTGAACATGCTGACCGTATGGAACGTCAAAAAGCAAGGCGTAAGATGGATAAGACAAGCGTGGATAAAAACAAAAACGGTAAGGCCGATAAGCGAGAAGGTAAAGATATAAGCCACAATAAGCCGTTAAGTCGAGGCGGCTCTAACAAAGATGGTGTACGTATTGAGAGCAAGAGTAAAAACCGAAGCCGTAACTACAAGAAGAAGACTAGTGCAAATCGTAAAAAATAAAGCCGTACTACTTAAACTACGTAACCCGCAGCAGGTGATTGATCTTATACCTAAGAGTAAGAAGTTACCTAACGACCATGTGATAGTTAATTGGGGGTTGGATGAGACTCACGTATTAAATAACTTAGCCATCAAAGTGCCCTCTCCCATTGAGTCTCGGTATAAATGGACAGGGAAGCTGACACCCTTTGAACACCAGAAATCGACAGCTTCTTTCTTGACTCTCCACAAACGAGCCTTTTGTTTTAACGAGCAAGGTACAGGTAAGACTGCCAGTGCAATCTGGGCCAGTGACTACTTAATGAAGCAAGGTAAAGTAAAGCGTGTGCTTGTGATATGCCCACTGTCTATTATGGATAGTGCGTGGAGAACAGATTTATTTACGTTTGCCATGCACAGAACTGTAGACATTGCTTACGGAGACTCAAAGAAACGCAAGAAGATAATAAATCAAGGTGCGGATTACGTCATCATTAATTATGACGGTGTAGAGATAGTGGCTGATGAGATAGCCAATGGGGGGTTCGACTTAATAATAGCTGACGAGGCCACGCATTATAAAAATGCACAGACTAAGCGATGGAAAGTGCTCAACAAGTTACTTACTCCTGATAAGTGGTTATGGATGATGACAGGAACTCCTGCCGCTCAAAGTCCACTTGACGCATATGGACTAGCAAAACTCA
>Ga0098043_1000709_pt1 | contig 11860 bp, 8 predicted proteins | sample 9B_taG_FD_92581 | JGI IMG/M metagenome (GOLD analysis project Ga0098043, IMG submission 92581) | Marine viral communities from the Subarctic Pacific Ocean - 9B_ETSP_OMZ_AT15188_CsCl metaG | ecosystem: Environmental > Aquatic > Marine > Oceanic | place: Subarctic Pacific Ocean | collected 2015-01-10 | reverse complement strand
TATCTAATGATGATATTATTGAAATTTTAAAAAGTTGTTACTAATGGCGTGTATAAATAAAAATAGTCCAGAATTTAAAAAAATATTAGAAAGTGAACCTAATCCAATATTGGCTGAAATTATATACAACCAAAAATTTGGAAAGCTTAACGAGCAAAGCTTAAATGAAGAGCAGCTCTCTGTTAAACAAACTACGCCATTAGATAAATCTAAAATAGATTTTTCTAGTGTTAGTGAAGAGTGGTCTTATAAAAATACAGATGCGCTTAGTGAAATAAGTGATTATGTTTTATCCAATTTAATTAAAAAAGAGGGTAGGCCTACAGATGCTACTGATTTAGAAAAATTTACTCAGCTTTCAAATGCTGTAGGAGAACAAGAAGCATTCCGTGATTATTTTGAAAACGACAAAGTAGTAAGACCGTCTTCTGTTGTGCAAGAAAAAATAGATGCACGAATTGAAGAAGCTATGCAGTTTCCGCAAGATATGCTGCGTGAATTTGAAAAACCTCCGTTGCAATCACCAATGGACTATTTAAATTTTGTTGAGGAAAATTTTAACTCTATTGTTAAAAGCGAAAATCAAGCAGCCGCGTTAGAGTTAGCTCAAGCTTTATCTGAAAAATTAAACATACCTTTTGAAGTTATTACTGATGAGCAGATGCAAGAATTATTTCCTGATCAGCCGTTTAGACAAAACTTTTATAGAGGTGGTAAAGTTTATTTAGCACAAGGAGCATTAGACGCAAGTAGTGTTTTTCATGAGTTTGCTCACCCTATTATAAAATCTTTAGCAAAAGATAATACAAAGTTATTTAATAATCTGTTTGAAGAATTAACCAAAACTGATATTGGTCAAATAATACTAAACAATTTAAATCAAGATTCTTATTATACCCCAGGTACTACTGAATATAAAGAAGAAGCTATAGTTCAGGCTTTAGAAGCACTTAATCAAGGTTTAAATATTACTCAAGAATCAAAAGCAAAAAATTGGTTTCAAAAATTACTATTTGCCATTAAGCAATTTTTAAGAGGTGCGTTTGGGCGTAATATAAATATTTCAAAATTAAATTCTAAAACTACATTATCTCAGTTTGTAGATATGATTAATTATGGAAAAGAATTTCAATTAAATCAAAAGTTTTTAGAAGAGGATCTGTTTACCATGTTTAAAACAGATTACGAGTTACTGCAAAAAGAATTAAAAGAAGTAGCTGCAGAAAAAACACAAACAGTAATGAACCAATGGTACGGTCTTACTAAAAATCAATTGTCTAATTTTCAAGCAGAAAATGGAATTTTTAAAACAATTGAAAAGGATTTAGCTGACGAAAACCGCGAAGGTCTTTTACAGCAATCAGAAGCTTTACTACAAAACTTAGTTACTATAGGAAATAGGCAATTGGTTGTTCCTTTAGATAAACTTAAAGTTGAAGGCAATGCAATGTTAAACAAAGATGTTTTAGAATTTGCTAGACGAATAAAAGCTTTTTCTGACTCTATTAATATTACTGATCAAGTATTTGATAAATTTTTAGAAAAGTTAGATGAGTTAGAAAAAATTGAAAATTGGGATACTGCAGAATTTGATCAAACATTTGCTATAATGCAATATGCAGAAGCATGGTTAGCTCAAATTAATTCTTGGGAAAAAAATAGTATTATGCCCGGCAGTCAATGGACTGACGCTTTGTCTGAATTAAAAAACAAATTAAATTCAGCTTTAGCAAGATCTAATAAATTATCTTCAGATAAAGTTATTGATGTCTTATATGACACTTTAGTTGAACAAATGAAACCGGTCAAAGAAGATTTTTTAGAACAAATGGCAACAGCTAAAGAATCAAATAACATGACAATGTACAATAAATTACATAATGAATATTATGGAATTACTGTAGATCAAATGTTTAGATTAAATCAACTTAAAGCTATACCAGAAAATAAAAGAAAACGTAAAGAAAAAGAAGAATTAGCACAATTGTTATTAATATCTTATGAAGGTCATGATATAAGTAAAGATCAACTTAAAGCAGCTTCAGCAGGATTACTGAGCGATGCTACTTATGCAAGCGGATTAGTAGAATCTTTTTTAAATAGTCAAGATAAAGTAGTTGGTGGTTTAGCAGTTTTTTTACAACAAACTTTTCAAACTATAGATGGTAATGCTAATGCTAGAAGATCTGAATTGTATAATGGTTTAGATCCATTGATGAAAGCTGCTGGATATGGTGATATTAAATCAAGATTTGCTAGCGAAGGCCGGATGGGTAAAGATTTAAGTTCAATCAATAAATCGTTTGAAAAAGATACGGCAACTGGAGAAATTAAAGAATATTTAGAATATAGATTTAAAAGTAATTTTAAAGATTACGAATATGATTTGCAAGTTCTTTATGAGGAAGTAATGGATGCTAAAAAAGATTTTACGGATAATCCTAATAAAGAAAATGAAAAAAAATTCTATGATGCTCAAGATAAATTAGAAGAATTTTTAACTGATTATATGCATAGAGATTATGATCCAAAATACTATGCAATTCAAAGAAAGTATTTGTTTGATGATTTAGGTCGTCAAGCTAGAGAAGCCCAGAATGATATTTTTAGAAGAATGCGTTTGGTTGAAGATAATGTTACAACAGGTATTAAACAAAAATCTCCTCAACTAGATGCGCTGTGGGACGAATATGCTCAATTATCTAGTATATATGATTTACAAGGTAATAAAAAAACAGGAACTGCTTTAGCTATAGCAGAAAGGCTAATAGAATACCGTGATGAAATTCAGGAATTTTATGAGTGGGAAGAAAAAGAAGGTGTGTTTAATGATACTTTTGATATATTTTTATCTACTATTAAAGCAGAAGAAGGTACGGAAGCTTATGACGAAGAGGTTAAAGCTTGGTTATTATTAAATACTCAGGTTGCTGTAAAAGAAGGATATTATGACAGGCGAACTGCTTTAATTGAAGCTCGTACTGATGTATTAGTTGAATTGCAAGCAGCTAATGATGCAGCTTTAGATGTTGGTCCGTTGTATGAAAAAGCTTTTGCTTTATTAAAAGCAACTAGAGATGATTATAATCAATACAATGGTAATAAATTAACTCCTGAAGCTCAAATAGAACTTGTTAAGTTAATGACAGAAATTGAATCCATGAAAGATCAATGGATATTAGCTAGTGGTGTTACTAAAGATGAGTTGCGTAGATATAGAAACATTGAAAATTTTACTTTAAATAACCAGGGTCAATTTTTATCTGATGATGATCGTATATTTTATCAACAATTTTGGGAACAAGCAGAAGCTAATTTAGCAGGATTTGGAATTACTAAAGGCGATATTGAATATCTTAAAGAAATAAATAAGGTTCTTTCTAACATGACTGAATCAGGTTTAACTCAACATTACCTTGCAACTTTTACAAGATTTGCAACAGCAACAGAAGAAGGTGCGCAAATGTTTGCAGATTCTCAACGAGCTATTGATATTTTAGATGGAGATATGCCTTTGTCTAATGAACTTTTTGAGTTTGTAAAAGATCGAAAAAACATTGAAGCATTAAAAAAAGTTAATCCTGAATTTGCAGAGTGGTTTGATAGAAATCATTATTTAGAAAGCGTAGATGAGTATGATGCTAAAGGTCATTTTATAGGAGAATTTCAAAGATACCGCGCAACTCCAGCTTGGTCTTTTAGTAACCCAAGAGACATAAATGATTATGAAGCTAAAACCGCACCAGCAGGAATGCCTGAACAATTTTCAAAAAATGGATATATTGAAATAGATGGTGTTCCAAGAGTACCAACTCGCGCTTATCAGCGTAGGAAAGTTAAGGCTGAGTTTCAGACAGAAAAAATCCTAGAGGATTTTGTAGATGATAAAGGTAATTTAATATTAGCTAACCGTGATAATAAAGGTAATTGGCTGCCTAGAGATTTTAATCCTGCATTAGAAAATAGTGCTAAAGATGATCAATATATTGATGCCACTTATAAAGATATGTTTAAAAATAATCGTGCTAAATGGAATTTGTTAGATCATATTAAACGCGCTCATTTAAACAATCAAAAAAATCTAGATGCTTCACAAAAAATGTATTTAAGTTATCCTAGATACAGAAAGGGTAAATTAGAAATTTATGACAAAAATTACTTTAGAAGAAAGATGTTGCGTACTAAAGAATTTTGGAGTGGGGCTGTTGATGATTTTGAAGAAGGTTTTTATTCAGGGGGTGCAACTACAGATAAAGCCGGTTATAATACTTTTAGAAGACCAATTGGTGGTAGCTTTAGAGTTCCCTTATTAGATGTTAGTACAAACATAATAGAATCAGTAATGGATCATGCTTATTCTATAGAACAGTATAAAGCCATGAGAAAAGTTAATTCTTATAGCAACTTACTTAATAAGAATTTAGAATGGCTTTCTAGTTCAACACCGGAAAGTGTTTTACCAATATTAGAAGTTCAAAAAATTGCTAAAGATCAGGAGTTACTGACTGATAGGTCATCTAAACAAAACAATAGAGCTAATCAAGTTCAACAAATGATTGATAAGCATTTAAAAGGTCAAAATATAAGAAGTTTTTTTAAAGGAAGTAACGTGTCAGCAACTGAATTAAGAATTTCAAAAGCTATTGGACTTGGTGCTAAAAAAATGGCTTTTATGTCTTTTGCATTAGATCCAATTAAATCTTTGACTAACTACTTTGGTGGTAAATTAATGATACATAAAAAAGCTTTTGAAGGTAGATATTATAACACTAAAGATTTAGCCGTTACCCGCGCAAAAAGTTTTATGGTTATAGAAGAAATGATTAGAAAACAATTTTCTAATGAAGTTCCTAGTGCTGTATTGCAATTAATGGATGTTACTGGAGCTTTACCATCAGGATTAAAAAAAGAAATTGGTGGTAGGGCTGGTAGAACAGTTGGTACTTCAATAGCCGAAGGTGGTTTTTGGTATGCTGATAGAAGATATTTAAATGATTCTGGAGTAGTTCATCAATTTTTAGCTATGCTTGAGCATGCTCGTTTTGAATTAGATGGTAAAAGTGTTTCTTTAGCAGATGCTGTAGAATTAAGAGATGGTAAAATTCATACTAAAAAAGGAGTTCCTGAAGATATGTCCATAACTTATAATGATAAAGGAGAAATACAATTAGGGAAAGAATTAAAAAATATTATTAATGCTCATCAATCGCTGCTTCAAAAAAATATAGGTGTTGCTTCTGAATACACAGAACCAGAAGCTTATAGGACAGTTTTGGGTAAATTTGTTTTATTTCTTGTAAAATTTTTCCCAGGTATGGCAATTGATAAATATGGGATTAGAACTAAAAAAGGAAAAAGAGGTCATCGCAAACTTAATATGCAGACTCGACAAGCTGAGATAGGTACTTATATTTCTATATTTAAGGCAATAGAAGAAATGTGGTCTGGTACTTTTAACCCAACTAAAATGTCTTGGCAAGCTAGAAAGGGTATGTTGCAAATGTTAGCAGCAATTATATCTCAATATGTTCTTCGTCAATTGCAAATGATGATTATGTTTAATATGGGAGATGATGAGGAGTATATTGCATGGAATTCAGATGATGATGCTTTTTATAATATGAATACAGTTTTAAAAAGAAGCAGTAGTGCTAATCCAAATTTTTTATTTGTTTCTGATGATTATACCAAAAATCACAGTTCACCATTTAGGCCAGAAAATTGGTTTAAAATGCAAGCATTACGTTTAATTCTTAGAATAGAAAATGAAGAAAGAACATTTAATCCTACGCAAGGTGGGTTTACGGGAATGTCTATTTTAACATTGCAGTCTCCATTAGCCGATGGAGGTGCAGTTAAAGAAGTGTGGGAACTAAGTGATGCTATAATAGATCTTATAAGTGGAAGCGATGATGCTTATATTAAAAGAGCACCCGGACCTTATGTTTGGCAAGAAGAAGAAAGGTTTAAAGGTTGGAATTTATTTGGTAGATTGGTAGGATTTAAAGGTGATTTACTTTATCCGCCTAATGTTATTAAAAGAGAAAAGAGATACTTTAGAAAAGGACTTGTTGATCAACTTTTAATAAATCAATTACCTAATTTAACAGATCCTATGTACAGAGTAGATTATAGTGAAGATCCTGATCAATTTCAAAAAGATAGACAAGCTTTAATTGAAGATCTTTTAAATAACGGTGATTTATAATGTGGACTCTAGATATTATAACAGCTTGGCCTCATGACCGATTTTTATTTGGATGGGAAAGAATTGCTCCAACTAAAAAAGAAAATATTTTAACTTTACGGCTGTATCTTTTTATTTTTACATTAGAATACAACGAGTATTATTATTAAAAAAAAGGGGGCGTTAACCCCCTAATTTCTGCTACAGGTACAACTCTTTAATTTCTTTTTGTATTTCTTTAGTTACATGTAAAACTTCAGCTTTATCCTGCGGTGGCGATAATAACTCTTTGTCTAATAACACTTCAGGTTCAACACCTAATGCTGCAGCAAATTCTTTATAATTATCTCCAGGATATAAACATTTTAGTATAGCTTCATTTGTGGTTTTTTCAGCTATAACGGCTTTACAGTTTTCAGAAACTTTTGAGTAGTGTCCTTTTATTATATGATCATATTCATTTTTAAGAGGGTGCATGTTAAAAGATACTATAGCAAACACATCATCTAAAAATAGATTATCAAAGTATCTATTATTGAATATGTTCTCTTTATATTTTTGGTAATTTTTATCTTCAGTCCAATATAATCCAATTAACAACCGCTCGTTTGGTATTTCTATATTTCCAAATTTTAAATAAGTTTCTATAGGTTCTACCGGTAAGTTTAATAATGGATACAAAAACGTATGACTTTTTTGGGTATACCGACCCATTGAATTTATTAATTCTATTTCCATAAATTATTTTTTCACTTTTTGATATATTTTAGTTAATTCATCACTAATCCAAATTGTTTTTCCTGAATAAGAACTTTTTTCATTTTTTGCATTATGTAAATACATATACATTCCGAAATAAGCATGTTTTGGTTCGCACTCTTCATTAGTTTTTTTATCAAATCCTAATGTGTTTGTTTGAGGATTAAAATTTTTATAGTCACTATAAAAGTACCAATCTTCAGTAATTAAAGAGAGATGATATATAGCACCATCTCTCTCTTTAGTTTTATCTAACTCAATTTTCATTGTCTACTTGTTTTAATTTTTCGTCTTGTGCATACTCATCCATTATTTGAAAAGTTGCATTTGTAATAAATTCCGAGCATACGGCTTTAGAAACAATGTATTCTGCTGTTTCATCATCACAAATATAATTTTGTTTAATGTCACAGGTTTGCCATAAATTGTCAACAATATACCCATTTCTTTTTAATGTTTCTTTAGCATTAGCAACACTTTTTTTCTTTTGGGCTGACATGTATCTTTCTAAATTTCCAATCGCGTAATTAATTCCTGTGTAATATGTTGGAGGTTGATTTTCTTCACCGCCTTCTTTGATTTCTTCAGTATTTAAAATTACGCAATCTACAGTTTCTGATAAATCATCAACCCATAATCCGGTTGAATTTTTTTCTATTGCATTTATTAATTCTTTTACTAATTCTATTTCTTTCTGATTCATTTTATTTAAATTTCTGATGTTAAACATTTGTGTGCTTCTTCTGCAGTTTCTCCTAAAAATTCATTAAGGTCATAGCAGTAATAATAACCAGCTTTAAATTCGCCTTCAAGATTTTTATAATTATCAACAAGTATTGTTACCTCTTGATCTTTAAGTATATCTTCTTCAGCTTCTTTAAATTCAGGTGTATCAAAAGACCACTCGTGCATAAGTTCTCCGTTTTCATATGTCATTTCTGCACCGTATCCTTGTTCTTCAACCCAACTGTATGTAAAATTTGGTACTATTTTAGCAAACTCTGTAATAATTTCAGAATTTATTGTAGACCAAGCTGTACTAAAAGAATACTGCTCACCTTCTTCATCTATATGGGGATCATAAGCACCCCATTTTGTACCCCAAACATTACAGCTCCAGTCATACCAATTTGTATGACCGTGTTTTTCTGAAAGCTTTGCTTTAAGTTTTTCTGTTATTGGTAAACTAACATACTTTTCATCTGGATTAAAAATTTTATGTTCAACTGCTTGAATGTAGTCAGATTCGCTAACTACTTTTAATGGAGATCCGTAAAGACCTAATTCTTTTGGTCGCGGTCTAAAATATTCACATATTGCTTTTTCATGAATTGCATGCATTATTTTCTTTTGTTCATTTAATTTTTCAGGAGATCCGGGATCTTGAACAGTTATTGTATTATAAACGTGATTTGGCATTATTCTGTAATTTTTAAATATTTGTTATTAGTAATTTCTACTTTATTTTTAGCTCTAGTAATAGCTGTATAAAACCATTTTGATTTGTGCCATCCTGGCATTAGAAAATGAGCATCAATATATACGTTGTCCCATTCCTGGCCTTGTGCTTTATGGCAGCTAATTGCATAACCAAATGTTGATATAGTTATGTTCCGGTTAAAATATTTTTGTTTTTTACCGTATCTTCCTGCTACAGAAATAAGTGATTTCTTTTGACTATAACTTATGTTATCTAGCATTTCAATAGATTCAAAAATTTGTTTACCGTGTAAAGAAGCTTCAATTAAGTTAGGAACTATTAGGTGCAATGATCTATTTATGTCATAGACATGTGCTATATAACTGCTAGACTCTTCTTTTCTGTTCCAAATAGTAATAGGAAAACTAAATCTATGAATAGGATTAGTAGCTGTATAAATTTCTCCATTGGAATATCCACCAGAGTTAGCTACAGATACTAATGTTTCACCGTCATAAATTGTTTCAGGATTAAAATCAGGTTCATCTTTAAGTAAATATTCTCTTATCTTAGTATTGTAAGCTACTCTACGTTTATTAGTAGATGTTAGCACAACATAGCTAAATACATTGTTTTCCATATCTTCTACAAGACTTTTACCAAATTTTGGTACAATGGTAAGGTCTGAGTTATCAGGGTTCTTAAAAACGCTTTTTTTATTAGTTCTGATTTGTGTAGCAATATTTAACAAACTACCATCGTATCTTTTAACTTCTGTTAGTTCATACTTATTACTCTCTAGGAACAAATTTGGATACGCTTTTTCCCAATTAAATATATGTGGATTTTTACCTACAGGCTCTAATTGAAAACTGTCACCCATAAAAATCATTTTACATTTTTTATCTACGCATTTTTTTATAAGAACAGATAATATATACTGATCAATCATTGAACATTCATCAATAATGTAAACACCATACATTCTTAGCTCGCCTCCTTCAGTAAAAGAAACGCCTTTTGACTTGTCATTTGCTTTGAATAGAGCTGAGTGTATTGTAGAGTATGCTAGTAAATCATTATTTATTTTTTCTCTAAGTCTATTTACTGCAGCATTAGTAGGTGCAAGTAGCGTAGCTTTTTTGTAATTTGCGATATTTTCTGCAAGTGTTGTTTTACCACAACCGGAGTACCCGGCAAGTAGAAAGAAATTATCATCTGATTCTAAGAATTTGTGTATCTTGAGTAAGGCTTGCTTTTGCTCATTTGTATATTCAATGGCAGTTTTACGGGCATTAAAAAGGTTATCTATGCTCATTAATTATAAGGGTTATAAGAGTGATGATAGTAACTTTCTACTTTCTAGTATGTCTGGTCGACTGATTTGGAAAGTCACTATCTCACTTTTTTTGTTAATCTAATACAAAGAACTCATCTGAATCTAAGTCAACAACAGTTGTTCCGTCAATTTCTGTGATTTCTGTTACTTCTGCATTTGGGTATACTTTGTCTAGTACTTCTTGTATAGGTTCATCGTATACTGTTTTTGCTTTAGAAGCAATTGGTTCTTCTTCTTTTTCTGGCTCGCCAGCTGGCGTGGGACAAGAATTAAAGTCATCATTTCCTAATGGTAACGTAGGTTCTTCTTCTACAGGAGTAGGCAAAATAACTTTATCATACTTTTCTTCAAGTAATTCTATTTGCTCATCTGTCATTTCTTTAGAAGGAGCATCAACTACCATATCAAAGTCATCGTTATTTTCATTCTCTTCAAATGTTGCACTTGATAACTGTTTTGCTGTAAGAGGAGGAGTATCCTCAGTCACAATGATTCTTTCATCACATACTTTAGCTACTGCAGCTTCATCTTCTCTGATACTTTCTGCAATACGATCTTCATCATATACAGGTTTTTCATCATCTTCTTCTAGAGGAAAAGGTTTTGTATCTTTAGCTTTAACTATAGGTGTTTCTTCCTTTTCTTTTTCTTCAATGACCTGCTCAGTTTTTATCTCTTGCATTTCTGCATTAGCGTCAATTTCAGGATAATCTACATTACCTGCTCCATCTTCATATACTGGAACAGCTTTGCCGTCATCTTCAAACTCTACGTCCACTAATTCAGGTTTTGTATCATCTGTATCTGACATAGTATTTCCATTAGGAATACCATCAATTTGAGGAGAATCATTTGTCGGTTCATCATCTGTCCCAACATAGTAATTATCTTCATCTCTTCCTGCCATTTGCTTTTCATACATAGCATTCATATCTACTTCCTTTTTAGAATTAAGAGATGTTAAATCTGCGTGATCATTTACAGTTGTGTTATCAAAATTTGATGGCAACTCTACTCCGAATTGACCTGGTACTCCATTATAATAACGTAGCGTGATAAAAGTATTAATTTCTATCTGCTGCTTGTACCATGTTTTAGGAGATTGTTCTTTAACACCAAACATTATGATTTTGTAAACTTCCCACAATGTTCCTTTACCGGAGTAATCAAATGAAGGATTATTATATTCATTCCTGATCTGTGTAGATTGCTCAATACCTAAAATGTCTTTGTCAAAGAACAATAAACCCATAAGTTTTGAATACTCTTCGCGATCAATTTGAATAGCTTTGAATTTATCTTTCATTGCTACAATTTTTGCAAAGTGGTGAACCGCTTGACTAATCATTTGATTAATTACATTTGTAGATTCCGCTTTAGCAGTTCCTGTATGCTTACGCGCCCAAGTAACCTGGGCATCTCTTGAGACAAACGGCACGTTGTTATCATAAATCAAACCACCAATACCACAGCTAAATCTTAGCATTTTGTTGTATGAATTAGTCCAATTAAATGTCATAGCCATATCTTCATCAAGGTTATTGTCTGATATTTCCATAAAACCTGCTGCTACTTCACCTTTTTGTTCTGCTTTATATAATTCACTTCTTACAGCAAATCCTCCCAATTTGAGTGCTTCACGCACTTCATCAATAATATCTCCGTGTGCTATAGGAGTATAACTTTTTGTTGCTTGTGGCAAAGCCACATCTCTTAAATAACTTTCTGTTTGTGTTTTACATTTCATTATTCATAAAAATTTAAAAGAATTTGATTACTTGGTTCTATCTTATTAATTTCTTTCCAGATCTCTCTGAGATAAAAAGATAAATCAATATTGTAATTATGAAATTCTTTGGATTCGTATTTGTTAAATAATAATTCTAAACTTTTGGAAGATTCTACTTTAATAATTCTTCCATCAGGATTTGTTTTCAATATCTTACATCCCCCGGAATTAATCATGTAATACCGTAAAGTTTTGGGTAATATTGTAAGTGCTGTTCCTGTTTTATTTTCATCTAAGCATTCGTACTCAAACCTCCAATCACCTTTTGCTCGTGTACCTGCAGAATAATCAAAAATATTTTGACTTTGTTCTACAGTAACTTCAGGCTTTTGATTATGCACAAAATAATAATAGTAGGCAATCCGT
>Ga0098043_1000708_pt1 | contig 11867 bp, 10 predicted proteins | sample 9B_taG_FD_92581 | JGI IMG/M metagenome (GOLD analysis project Ga0098043, IMG submission 92581) | Marine viral communities from the Subarctic Pacific Ocean - 9B_ETSP_OMZ_AT15188_CsCl metaG | ecosystem: Environmental > Aquatic > Marine > Oceanic | place: Subarctic Pacific Ocean | collected 2015-01-10 | reverse complement strand
GGTGGGCGTCTTGATATTACACAAATGAATTTTTCTAGTGCTTGGGATGCAACTCAAAAAGCTTGGAGTAATGTTGGTGGTGATTTAAGTAAATTATTTTCTAAATCTACGCTTGATAGCAGTATGAACGCATTTAGTCTTGAATCTAGCATAGAAGAAGGATTTAAACGAACGGGCCTAACCAATCCAACTGCTACGGCTGACGAACAAACACTGAAGTTGTTGGAGGGTGCGCCATCAGACATGATTGGTCCTCCCTTAGACGGCCCAGCACAAGTATTTAACCCTAACAGTTCACTAGATATTACTGATGCTAATTATAATTTAGGTGAACGGATTGGGTTAGGTGCAGAGGGAACTACAACTCAACTTGGTTCGCAATCAGTCATGTTACCTGAAGCAGTCCGTAATTTACCAGAGGGTAGTATTACTGTTGGTTCAACGCGGGGAACCTACCAAGCCTCTTCTTTATTAGATGCGCCAACAAGCACATTTGATGCAATAACCAAAAAAGGCGGTGTTAGTCTAGATAGATCTATTGCAAATATGGTGCGAGATCCAAACGTGCAAACAGAGTTTGATGCATTTACAAATATTACTGATCCTGCTTCTGTAGTTGAAGGCACTTTAAATTCTAAAGCAGTGGAAGCAGGAGAAAAAGTTGCTGAACAGCTTGGAGTTAAAGATGTAACACTTGCTGGAGCCGCACAACTAATAAGTGATCTTAAAGGCCCAGAAGAAATAGAAAGCAGAATACCACTAACAGACTACGTAGATTATTCTTCTTTGGCAGTTCAGCCAGTATCTACTATGGGCATGGGGGCTAATTTAGCTTCTGCTTCACCTATTCAGTTTGGAGCCTACGGTAATTCTTTAGTAGACAGTATTATGTCTCAAAACTGGGGAAGTATTTATCAAAACGGTATGTGGGGTTTCCCCTCTTCCGTAGCAGGCATTGCAAACTTTAGTAGTTCAGCAGGGCAAATGGTTTCTGGAATTGGAACGGACCCAAGGGTAGCTTAATTATGAATCAAGAAATTTTAGATATAAATGTTCAAAAGAAATTTCCTATACCGGGGTCTAGTTTAACAGCTGATCCCGAAAACCCTGCGCCCTTTGACAAACCGCCAGAGTTTACAAATGTTCATCAATGCTTAGATTTTATTCTTGCTCAAACTATTGAAGAAGAAAATTATGTAAAGTTTATTGAACTTATAGCTGACGGCTTTCCGCTTATGGAAGTTGTACAAACTATTACGTTTGCAGGATTTACAGAAGGCAAATGGAATTACAGCATGATGCTTTTGTTGATTGAGCCTGTAGCTTATATTCTTTTGGCGCTTTGTGAAAGGGCGGGAATAGACCCAAAATTCTTTAGAGATGAGGCACGAGAAGACGATAACGAAACAGATGAAATGTTTGGTGCTGAGTTTGATAAAGAAAAACTACAACAACTTAAAAGTGATGTTAAACAAGATAATGTACCACATCCTGCAATAGACCAACAAATGTTGGCAAAAATTGATGCTTTAGAGCCAGCCCAAACTGACAGTTTGTTGGGACAGGCACAAGGTGAAATGGCTGAACCTAGCTTACTAAGAAATGAAGGTGTATAAAAATGGCAGAATTTAATATTTCTGGAGGCCCATCATCAGACGAGCTAGGACAGTCTTTATTACAAGATGCTAGAGCACAGTCTGCAAGACGAAGGCGACAAGAACGTGGAAGCACAAAAGATGCGGTAGCTAATTTATTGCTGGGCGTTGCTGGACAATATATCGGTAGCACTGTTACTCAAAACTTTAATGATAAACTTAATACTTTTGTAAATAGTGAAAATGTTCTTACTGAAAGAGCGTTGTCAAGAAGTGCTGTAGATGAGTCCAAAAGACTTGTTGAGCGAGATCAGTTAGCAAACAATTCTGAAGTTGGACGCAGAGAATATTATCGTACTTTTTTAGAAAATGACATATCAAGTAGGGTTAATGAGCGTTTAAGTCAAATGGGTGGCGTCTACAACCAAACAGATATTGCACAGTTTGCTAAGTTAAAAGCCGCAGACCATATAGACGAGTATTTAACAGGCGTTGATAAACAATTAGCGGCGGCTCAAAATGTAATATCTACAACAGGTGGAGAGCGCACAGCCTACTTTGAAGCTCTACGAAATGAAAGAGGAGCCAACGAAGGCTTTCTTGGAAAAATGTTTAGAAATGTTAATTCATCTTTTAATGATGAGACAGATGCTAATACAGATCGTGCAGTTCATAGAGGAGCAATTTCTTCAAGGATTTATCAAACCTCTGAAACATTTAAATCAGTCTATGATGACGTTAGAAAAAAATCAGGCAGTGCCGCCATAGCAAGTTCTATAGCAGAAAGTTTAGATTTAAACGAAGCTAGAATTAGAAAAGCAAAAGCAGTGCCTGAATATTTTGAAATGGAAGTTGATGGTAAAAAAACAGGAGGCTTTATAACAAAAACTCCAGAAGGTAATCCAGTATCTTTTTCTATACCAGAAATAGTAGGCGGTAAATTAGTTTTAAGGCACTATGGTATGGAAACAATGGCGGCTTTAGGAGGCTCATCAGGCTACGGAAAAAGAAAAGTTCTTGATCCCGATGCCGCTTTTGAGGCTTTGGAAACTTTAGCAAGTCAACTGCCTGAAGATTTGTATGAAGACGTATTAGAAACTTCTATGAGAAATTTAAGTAGTTTCGGAGGAACGGAGGCCAGTGAAAAAACCATACAAAAAGTAAGAAATGGAGCCGCTTCTGAGATTCATTTTTATAAAAAAGGTTTAGAAGCTCTGGGATATAGCGATGCTGGTCTTAGCCCTGCTCAGTTATCTACGATTGCGGCAAGGGCGTATGTTGCGACAAAAAATGAAGATACAGTTGCTTATAGTATTTTTAGAGGTGATCCTGACATGATGGATACAAATCCGCTTGTTACTTATCAATCAATCGTAGACATGAATGATGTATCTCCAGAAATAAAAGATTTAACTAGGTCAACTATAAATCATTATATGGTAGAAGTTTTACCAAACCGTTCACCACAGTTTATTCAAAATTTTATAGATTATGTAGAACAAAAGCCAAGGTTAGCTAATTTAGAATTTTATCTTGAAAGAGATTCTGAAGGCTTTGGAACAGGTTCGATTGGGACAACAACACAACTAGCGCAAGAAGCTTTAAAAATGGCTCAAGATAAGTATGCTGAAGAAAACCCCGGCTCAGAGTTAGTTTTACAAAGCGCAGGATCACGTTTTGCGTTACCGCCACCAAAAAAATCGGCGGCGATAGGTGCTTTTGGAAATTACGATTTAAGTAGAGTAAATTAATATGGCTGTATTTGCCCCAACACTTAGCGATCTAAAAGAAGCTGAACTTACTGGTAAAAGCGTTGGACCGCCTTCATCTTCTAAAGATGAAAAAAAATTAAGGCTTCCTTATGACCTAAGCGTTAGGTTTGAGGGAGAACGTCCAAATTATACAATGACGGATCTAGAAAGAGATCCTGATGCAATAGTCAGATATGAAAGGTTTATGGATTATTTGGCTGACAACCCGACTGCTTTATCAGGTTTAAACTTAGCCACTAGAAATCCTGATGCAAGGATTGGTGAAACTATGCGCGATGATTTTACGCGCATCGAAACAGCATTAGCAAAAGCGGCGGCGCTAAAAGATGCTCCAGAGCAAATTAAAGAAGACTATCGTGTACTAAGACAAAAATTCGATCAAGCAGAAGTTCATGGTTTTAAAGAACAAGCAGAACGTGTTTTGGACTATGGCACAGATTTACTTTTTAATTATGAAAACCTTGCGGCCCTTGGAGCTACATTATTTACGGGAGGAACAGCAGGCGCGGGTGTTGCGGCAACGCAAGCCGCACGTTTAGGCACAGCTTCTAGAATACTAGATGCAAGTATAGGTGCGGCAAAGGCCACTAAAGAAGTAGGGCGTAAAGTATTAGCACCTAATTCTTATAAAGTAGGTGCGTATTATGGCGCTTTTGGTGCAGGAGCAACTGCGGCAACACAGTCTTTAGAAATTGTTACGGATATGCGAGATCAATTTGATCCTGTAGAAATGGCAATGGCTAGTGCCTTAACCTCTGGTTTTGGTTTAGCTATGTATCACGGCGGTAAAGCAATAAGTCGAGCCGTTACAAGAAGGTCTGTTGAGGATATATCATATGATGTCCCTTTGCTTCCTCCACCAGCTACAAAAGCTTTGCCGCCCCCTGCGCCGGCTTTGCCTGATTTAAGAATACCACGTTTAGATCAACCCTCTGGCCCTGCACAGCAAATACAAGATGTGTTGGGAGAGGCTACAGGCAACACACAACGACAACTACTACTTGATTTGCGAGATACACTACAAGATGTAGTTACTGGTCAACGTCAAAAGCCCAGCGGCCCTGCAAGTAAATTTCATTTTGAATTAGCAAAACTTGTTGCTGAACGCACAGGAGGGAGCATACCCTTTGGCGCTAGGTTTGCTGTAGAACTGCTTGACTTAGTAAAGAAACGACAAGATGTTCCTGAAAATTTTAGGCTGGCTATTGAAGAAGCTATTAAGCAACCAAGCCCCGGTCAGAATATTAGACAGCTTATTGATGATTTTTTAGAAACTCAAGCAGATGATGTAGCTGATGAAACGCAAATAGATAGAGTCAACGCTGATATTCTTGCGGCTATACGTGCTCAAGGAGAAGGCGGTACAAATCTTCCTGCGGTTATTTCTAAATTACCTTCTATTAGAAAGCTTGTTGAAGATATTGGTGGTGGAGAAGAAACTTACAATAAAATTGTTGATGGGGCATTGGCGGCGGCTAGAGGAACACCTCAGTCTGTACAAAGCCAACTACTTTATAACTTAAATAAAGCTCTGACTAACTTTACATCTAAATATATGTTTGGTAAGTCAGCAGGCTTTTTGTCGCCTTACGCTAAAGTTTCTGGCACAGCAAGATTGTTGCAGGAAAAAGTTAGTAATGAATTTGCTTTAGGGACAGATCCAACTAAAGGCGTATTTGGTCAACAAGGGCAAAAAGTAATACAAGAAGATTTTGCTGAAGCACAGCGTAGAATTACTGGTAGTTTCTTTAAACAGTATCTACAAGCGGTGTCTCCGCTATCACGAGATAAATTTAATGTATCTCTAGATGACGCTATAAATGCTGAACTTTCCTTAGCAGTGCGGGGCAGATCTTCAGATAAAGCTACAATAAACGAAGCCGCCAAACAAATTAGAAGGTCTTATCAGGCGGCAGGAGAGTTATTACACCGCGAAGGTTTTATTGATGATCCTGTAATGAATTATATTCCTCGCCAGTGGAAGCGTTCTGCTATTGAAAGCGATATGAAAGGTTTTGCTACTTTACTAAGGGATGTTGGAGAAGTAAAAACTGTAGATGACGGAATGACAGTAGCTCAAGAAATGCTAGATAAAAAATATCATTTAGGCGGTTCAGCAGGCACAAAAGATTATTTTTTCAGCGCTAATCGTAAATTTGAAAAAATAACAGATGATGCCATGTTTGAAAAGTTTTTAAATACTGATGTACAACAAACATTTTTTAATTATATGCACCAAGCAGGAATGGCTCTTGCCAAGAAAAAAGTTTTTGGTGTTAGAAATTTAGACGAATTTAAAGATCGTTGGGTTAGTCAAATTGCAAGCGAAGTAAGACAAGGAGGAGGTGGTTGGTCTGCTAACGAAACTGAAAATCTTGAAAGTCTTTATAAGGTAATTACAGGTGAAGGTGTAGAAAGCGCAGGAAACGTCAATCAAGGTGTTCAATTGGTGCAACGCTTTGCTTTGTTGCCGCTTGCTACGCTATCTAGTTTTACAGAAATACTATTAAACTTTGGAGTTGCTGGAGGCGCTAGTACATTAAAAGGTATGTCAGCCGCTTTAAAAATTACAGGCGCTAAAAACAAACAAGACATTAACAATTTAATGGGCGCGTATAACGATGGTTTTAAAACTATTACTGAAGACTCTCATAAAAGATTAATTGATGAGTTTGGTTTGACGCCTGAAGAAGCATGGCATGAAATGCAAGAGTTTGGTTTAGTTATGGAACAATCTTTAGAGTCTATGGCAGATCGTTTAGCAGGAGACTTAGTTTCTAATAGAGCAATGCAAGAAGCCAGTAATAAGTTTTTTAGGTACACGGCACTAGACCAATGGACAAAGTTTGTTCAGAACGTATCGTTTCAATCAGGCAAAAGATTAATTTATAAGCATATTGATGAAATTGCTAATCATGGGGATGCTCCTGTAACGCGCAGGATTCAAAGCATGATGGATGATCTTGCTGAGTTTGGTGTAGATGTAAATAAAGCAAAGCAGTGGGCCGCAGGAGGCAAAAGAAGGGATGATGTTTTTTATAAAGACATAGCAAATGGTGCGGCACGATATGCCAATCAAATTATTTTGCAACCTTCAAGACAGTCGGGATTAAAGCCCAGAGCGCACTCAGGCCCGTATGGTAGTTTGATATTTCAATTGATGGGCTATCCCACAGCGTTTACAAACAACATTCTTAAAAGAGGTTTTAAGCGACTAGCGCGTGATACAGATATGGCGGCAATGCAGTTAGGGCCAACAGCTATGTTAATGACCGCTGTTGCTGGAGCTACTAACTATGCACGTACTCGTGGTGAAGGTTTTGAAGACAAAACACCCGCAGAAATAGGCGTTGACGCCTTGATGCGTTGGGGCGGTGCAGGCATTCTGTTCGATCAAGTACGAAGAGCACAAACAAATGTTGAGTACATGGGAACTCCCGGTCTTGCAACTGCATTCTTTGGGCCAACTGTAAGTGATGTTGCAGGCGTATTTGCCTATCAAGCTCCAGTTAGAGCACTAGGCACAAAAGTGCCGGGATACGGACTAGGCCAAACAGTATTTGGTCGTGAAGCTATGTCGGATTACAGAGAAATATTAAGTGATACAGACAAAGCCATAAAAGAAACTATTATACCGCCTAAAATAAAATACGCAAAAGGTGGCGTAGTAAAAAATGTACCCAATGTTCCAGAAGAACCAGATGAGCGAATAGATAAAATGACAGGATTGCCATATAACGAACAGGCTGGTGAGGCATTTATAGATGAAGAAGATTTGCCTAAGAGTTTGTTAGCGAGGGATCAATAATGGGACTAGCTACATTACTTGCTAAAGCCGCAGTTAGAGCGTCAGATAATATTCTTGACCAAAACAATCTTGAAAAAGCTATTGAACCGGCAGTGCAATCAAGGTTTCTTGAGGGTAACAAACCAATTACGTCAAGCCAACAACAATACATGGTTCAAGTAGTTGAAGATTCTGTTAGAGGTGTGATTAGAGATGCAGACCCCTCTGTGCCTAGATCCGAACAAATAAAAGGTGATCTAGAGGGTATATTAGATATGAGGGCGGTGTCGCGGCTTGTACCAAAATACAAGTTCAATGCCGTGCCAGAAAATAAAGCTGTAGATCCTGATGATGAAGTTGTTGTCAACATGATTGAGGACTATATGGCTGTTCAGCCGCAATCAGAGCTTATATCTGCTGTACACAAAAGATACTTAGCAGAGCAAATTGTGTTGGGTATGCGTGAAGGACAGGTTTTGGACACCGTTCTGCCAAGAGGCTCTGGAGATTTAAAATTTCCAACAAAGGGTGATGATTTAGATGTTCAAGCTAAAAAAGCATTACAACGTGCTGATGAAGATGAAGCAGAAATACCCGCAATACAGGAAAGAAAATTAGAAAAGTTTTTAGAAAACTCTGCTGTCCAACAACCTGTGTTTAGGGCTATTTCTTTTAATCCTGAATATGATTGGGATGCTCGTTTTGCTATGAGAAACGAGGTTGGGCCACACTATGGTAGTGAAGGCCAAGCAAACTATGTTGCTATGCAGTCTATATTAGGTATGCGACCTCAAGAACTTCTTATGAACACCACAACACGTAGGCCAGACCAACCTAAAATGGTTCCATTAGGTGGCGCTGGATCTAAACAACTTGAAGAAGTTGGTCAACCTTTAATGGATAGGGCTGAGTTTAATAATATTTACGAAATTCACAGGAAAGCCAGATCACTTGGTTGGAACCCTACTAAGTATGACCCAGATGAATCTAAACTAGCAAGTTTAGCTATGTCAAATCAAATACCAGAACTTGATAATAGTTTTTTGTTTAAAGCAATATTAAACATGAAGCAAAATAATGTACCGCCTACCATCTACAAAGGATATTTGTCAATCAAAAATCCTATGTTATTAGACGATGGAACGTGGACAGCCGAAGATTTTTTTACGGACTACACAATGACTAAAGTAGCAGACTACTTTTATAAAAGAAGCTCTCAAACAATTATGGACGAGATTGTGCAACGTGTTGCAAGTGAAACAGGGCAAAGCCTAGACAGTATAAAAAACAGCCCAGCATATTTAGATATGGAGCAGTCGGCTAGTCGAACAAAAGACTTTACAGATTTGTTGAGCGAAGACATTGAGCCGGGAGATTTTGGAGACTTTGGTGGCTTTAACCAGTTTGATATGGTCAATCAAGTTTACTTAGATCTTCAACGCGCATCAACCAATAGAAAATTTGTAGAGTTTTTAGAGTCGTATGGCTATGATGGTATTGCGTATCCTAACAAAGCCGAACCTGCATTTGCAGATGATGAAGAAATTCTTTCGTACATTCCGTTTAGACCAGAGCAGTTTAAATTAGAAAGCGCTTTTGACTTTGATGTAGACGATCCTAGAATGTTTATGGCAGAGGGCGGTGTTATACAGCACTTAATTCGTAAGGGCGACACGCTTTCTAAAATCTCTAAAGATACTGGCGTCAGTGTTGCAGACCTAGTTAGACTAAACAACATTAAAAACCCAAACCTTATTCGTGCGGGTGACAAATTGATTTTGGGTACAGCCCCTGAGAATGTCTCTGACAAAGCACCAGCGGCTCCTAAACGAGAAGAGCCGCCTAAAGTAGCGCCTAGATCGGGTATCCGTAGAGCTTCAGTTAGAAGGTCTGTAGCAGGCCCACAAGATGCTCCAGCCGAAAGCCGTAGCCTTCTATCTCGTTTAGGTCAGTCTTTTTCTGATGCAAAGAATGCTCTTATTACTGAAACTATCCCGATTAATATCAGAGCGTTTGTAAGTGATTTGACGGGTGACGATTCTAAAATAACTGAAAGAGATTTGTCTGCTAAAGAACAAGAGGCTTTAAAAAGAATTGCTTTACAGACTCAAGCTAAAGATAAATCCGTAATTGAATATGCTGATTATCAAACAGACGCAAACAATAAAACTCAATATGTAGATGTAAGTCCTTCATCGTCAAATATTGATGTTGTCGGCAAAACAGCCACAAGCCCTGAGTATGCTCTTAAAACTACACTTGGACAAGCAAAAATAACCACGGATGACGAGGGCAATACAATCATTATAGATCGTTATAACTTTAATGATGCTAAAGATGATTTTAAGTTTGACGAGTTTATGGATTCTGTGGTCAACGCTGGCTTTAGCGGATACGCACAGGCGCGTAATCTTGCACGTTATTTTGGATCGGGACAAGGCGAAGGCGCTGAAGTTGAAATTAATCTTGGTAAACTAAATCCAAAAGAAGTTGGAACTGTAGCAATGCTTACAGCCAATCAGGGGCGTACACAGTCAGCCAAGGGCGGCAAGATCGACAAGAAGAAGATGGACTGCAACAAGCCTAAGCGCACACCCAACCACCCTAAAAAGTCTCACGTTGTCAAAGCCTGCAAAGACGGCAAAGAAAAGATTATTCGTTTTGGTGAGCAGGGCGCTAAAACTGCTGGCAAGCCAAAGGCTGGTGAGTCTAAGCGTATGAAGGCCAAGCGTAAGAGCTTCAAGGCCCGTCACGGTAAGAATATAAAAAAGGGTAATATGTCTGCGGCGTATTGGGCCGATAAGGTGAAGTGGTAACGATATGGCTGTATCTTGTCTTAGAAGGCGGGACAGCCATTTATGTTGGACGCACAGTAACGCCAGCAAAGGCGTGTATATACAAAGAATATCATAACCCTGAATCAGAAAAGCGTTATACTTTCTATATACATATATTAGGAAATTGCCCACCGTATGTCAAATATGATTACACTCCATAAAGTAGTTTGGCACGATGCCTCTGGCGGTTCTAACGCAGGCTGGAGAGATCTTAGTGAACTCAAACAGATTACAGCGGCTATAGCTGTATCATCAGGCGTTATCATACACGAGGACGATGATCTTCTTATCATCTGTCCACACATATTATTAGAAGATGGTCAAGTCGTACAGGGAGACGCAGAGATAGCTATTCCAAAGGCTTGGATAATTTCAAACGAAAAATTATTAGCATTCCCAGCAGGAGATTAAAATGGCATTAAATAATACAATGGGGCAGATCTTTAAAGTAATGACAAATCTTAGCCCTACAGGTCAACTTATAAGGAATTTAAATCGCTCTGGTTTTAATCCGCCTCTTTCTCCAACACCAAACACTCCCTCACTTTCTGGTGGGCCACAAGGAGGACGAGGTGGAAAAAGTAGAGGTATTAGTATAAGTGAACTAGAGCGTAAACATCCTTTAGCCCAAGCTGACAAAGGAAAGGCTCAGTATTCTAAAGGCGGGAAGGTTTCATACAAGTCTGTATTTGAGATGGAATAAGTAATGGAATTTATTAATAAAATTAAAGAGTGGTGGAAAAAAGTGTTTGATAAATTTAAGGGCGGCTCCGAAACCATGAGCTTTGAGTTGATGCGAGACATTGATCGTAGTCTTGGGGGCCATTTCATGGAACGTAGACGATGAAAAGTATATTTGATTTAGAGCGACAGGCTTATAAGAAAGGCGGCAAGAGTCGTGTCAACGAGGCAGGAAATTATACTAAACCTACTATGCGTAAGAATCTTTTTAACAAGATTAAGGCTGGAGGTAAGGGCGGTGCTCCCGGCCAATGGAGTGGGCGTAAAGCCCAGATGTTAGCCAAGCAATATAAAGCTAAGGGCGGGGGTTATACATAAGTTTTAATTTTTATTCTTGAGCCACAAGTAAAAAAACAAAATAATAAGAAAGGGCTGGAGAATAACGAAAAGAAAAATATTAGCGAGGTTGTATCCCATTCCGGTTATATCACCAAACCATGCAATGGCTAATACACACCAATCAAAAAACTCATTTACGTAGGGTAATGTACTCATGGCACTTAAAAAACCTCAACAAAGTTTAAAGGATTGGACAAAAGAAGATTGGGGAACTAAATCTGGTAAGCCTTCTACGCAAGGCCCAAAGGCTACGGGTGAGCGTTATCTTCCTAAGAGTGCTAGAGAATCTTTATCGTCGGCAGAGTACGCCGCGACTTCTAAAAAGAAAAGAGAAGATAAAAAGAAAGGAAAACAGTTCTCTAAACAACCTAAAAAAATTGCAAAGAAAACAGCGCGTCATAGATCTAATGCTGGCGGCTTAATAAAAAATGCAATGCAATCTAGTAAACCCTGTTGATTGCATCAATTTCATCTTCAAGTTGAGCGTGTAAGTCACCAGTAATTTCTTTAAATGACCGTATAGCCGCCCGAACAAGAACCTGACTTTCTGCCTCTCTAAAAACTTTCGGGACATACTCATCAGGTAATTCGGTCTGCTCAGTCATTAAGACCCCCTCAGAATCTATAACAACGCGAAAACCTATTATGGTTGCGTCTTTCATAGTTCGCAAGCGTTGCCTACACAAGCTAAAGTTTGTGATCCTTCCGTAAAATCATCTTCCTCATTAAGATTCCAATCAAACTCTGTTGGAAAATCTTTTACCATCTCATTATATTCTTCCTCTGTGATCTGTTC
>Ga0098043_1000703_pt1 | contig 11903 bp, 16 predicted proteins | sample 9B_taG_FD_92581 | JGI IMG/M metagenome (GOLD analysis project Ga0098043, IMG submission 92581) | Marine viral communities from the Subarctic Pacific Ocean - 9B_ETSP_OMZ_AT15188_CsCl metaG | ecosystem: Environmental > Aquatic > Marine > Oceanic | place: Subarctic Pacific Ocean | collected 2015-01-10 | reverse complement strand
GATAGGTCTGCGTAGTCCTTACCGAATAAGTCCTGCGCTATGTTGTTAAGTATTTCTAACATCTCTATTTGTTTATTTATTAAAATTTAGGGCACGGCTTTACACCGTGTCCGTTGTTTTCGTGTGGTCTCCACTAGCCCGAGTATCTCGGCGGGCTCGTATGTTGTCGGCGCTTATGCTCTCGCTCGGCGTCTTTGGTTGCGTTGCTCATCTGCTCGCTCGATGCGGTCAGAGTATGCACACTCTAGGCGGTCAGTGATGGCTCTCGCCCTTGATGACTTTTGCCCCTTGCTACTTCCCCAAGTCTTATTAGAGTACTCACGGCGGTAGCGCTTGTCGTGTAGTATGGTATTTAAAACTTTCATTTTCTTTGTTTGTTTCTTGGTACTAATATACACACATCACTTCGATAAAAGCAAATATTATCGACACTTTAACAGTATTTTAACATATCAAGCGATAAATAGACAATTGACGTTAATAGATGTTAATAGCCTTGCATATGTCAGGAAAAAGTTGTATAGCGTACCCCGTCGGGGGTTGTTTGGTGTGTTGCCCGTGTTAAGGGGTGGGATTGTCGCAATGATTTATGCGTTTGCGTTTGTTAACAGAATAAATTTGTAAAAGTTACTGTAAAGTTGTAAAGGCAAAAAAGCTGAAAATTTTCAGGGTTTGCAAAAAAAATTACAAGGCGGTGGGGTTGCAATTTTGTTTTGGTTTTGTTAAAAAATTTGATTTATAATATAATAATCCCCACGATCTGTATAGCTCAGATTTTTTTAACACTTAGGAAGTGGTGTTTTCACTAAATTTGCATATACTAATTCAATATATATGACAGCTTTAATTATATTTTCTATTTATGCAATACTTGGTATAGGTATGACGTTGTGGTGCAAAGAAGAATCGTAGTGGAGGCACCTAAAACGTGCCGACCACGCAGATTCTTTTTTAGGGCTTGACTTTTTAAATTTTTTGTAGTAACTTTGCTACGACTTTAGTCACAACCTTATGGCCAAAGGTCTTGGGGACTTTGACCTGGGTTGTTCAGAGGGAGATCACGTAAGTAAATTACAGGTCCTTCTACTACCGATTAGAGTCTTATATTACTTGTCTAGTATATGATAAGTAGTGACTAGGGCTAGCTATATACTTTAATTAAATACATATGAATAAATACATACTAGAGATCCTAGAGGACAATGAATGCCTCGTTGCCACTGGATTTGATGAAGCCATCATAGGTTTTACTTATGGGTTGGAAACCAAAGCTGTCTATGATATAGACCAGGTTTTAGATATCCTTCAAAGAGATGATGGGATGACTCGTGAAGATGCCATGGAGCATTTTGATTACAACATTGCTGGTAGTTATGTAGGACCAAAGACACCGATCTTTGTTTACTGCACTGATCCAACATTTACAATAGAAGGTAGCGATGAGTGATCAAGAGTTTAAACTAAAGAACGTTCTTAGTAAAGAACAAATCAAAGCCTTATTAAAGGCACATACGAAAAGCCAGCTTCTAGAAAAAGCTATCGCTTGGGAGATTACTGCAGGACAATACAAAAAACAACTAGACGATCTTCAGAAGGATCAAGAGTCTATAGATAAAGAGCGTGTTGAAGAATTTTTTAAATTGAATAAAGATGAGTTACAAAACGAACAAGACGACAAAAAAGAAGATTGATTCTTTGCTTTCTAATAATGCTTCATATCAAGCAGCTAATGTTTGTATGACGAACTCTAAGACAAAAAGGAAAGAAATCAATAGATACTGTAGGGTAAACTTTATCAACCCTATAAAAGATATCGACGAAGAATTTTACTCACGTATTAAAGATGCATACTAATGTCAGGAATCAAATCAAAAAGTATTAAGGAAACGATATACGCTTTGCGTAATAAAAAGAAAGTTTACTGTAGAGATCTCCAAACCTCATACCTTAACATGAATAATACAGAAAGAAAGCTTCTTATGTCTCTAGTTAAAAATAGAAGGCGGGAGTTGCTTCTTACGTTTGCAGAAACTAACGCTAACTCTTTATGGAACGAGATATCTTTATACGATAAGTTTATGTATCTCTTTACGGAGAATGAAGTTTACAATATAAGCGGATACTATAACATTCATGGCGATTATGTCTCTGGTCATATGCATCAATCGTATTAATATTATATAGTTATATTTGCGATGTGGGTAAAAGAACACAGCCATATAAACTAGGTTTCCCTGAAAGATATTTTACACAGGGGGACGATAGTGCTGGTTCTGATGAAACACATGCAGAAAAAATGAGAACACGAAAAAAAGCATACGAAGAGGGTAGGAAGATAGACCTAAAGAAGGTAGCTAAGTTAGGTATGAAGGTAAGTAAGTCTTCTGCACAGCAGGCAGCTATAGCCATTTCTAAAAAAGAAAAAGCTGGGGAGATGAAGAAGGGTGGTAAGGTTTCACGTAAAGCTTTAAGTGCTGCAGTAAAGAAAACTTTAAGAGCTAAAGCTAAGAAGTCAGGTAAATCATACAGCACCTTAGTTAAGGTGTACCGCAGGGGCCAAGGAGCTTGGATGTCTGGCGGTAGTAGAAAAGGTATACCTATGGCTGCTTGGGCTATGGGTAGAGTAAATAGCTTTATTCGAGGATCTAAAAAACACGATACAGACTTATAAAATAAATAGATATGCCACAAGGACCAGGAACATACGATAGACCAGGAAGACCAAAAAAAGGAATGGGAGGACTTAGAGTCATGCCTAAGATGCCAGGTGGAGGACGCCTTTATGATTACATGAAAGCTGGGGGTAAGCTAAAAATGGTAAAAAATGAAAAGGGTGAAATGGTTCCTTTTTATGCTGCCGACAATATTGGTAAAATGGAGTACGGGGGTAAGACTATGATGCATGGAGGTATGAATGATGGAGAGCCTATGCTTGTTATCAAAGTAGGTGAAGACGGAATGAAGTATGGTGAAAGAGGAAGGAAAGTAGAAAAGCAAGAGGGTAGTGATCCTGGAGATAGATCAAAAGGTGAGATATATTTTGACGCAGACGCTGCTGGTTTTTTCCAAGTACAAGAAGGTCAGCAAGGAACGTTTTCTACAAGAGTTACAAAACCAGGTGTAATATATGATTACATTGAAAAAAATGCAGGTAAGGAAGGTGTAGGTTTAGCTGTAGATGGTATTGACGAAGAGACATTAAATAAATATGTTGGGCTACGAGGATACAAAACCAATTCTGAAGGTAAACCTATTGATGGTCAGGGTAACGTAATAAGTGAAGACGAGCTAGCTGAAAAGGGAGTTTTTATGTCTACTTCAGGAACAGGAACTTCTGCTGGTAAAAAATCTGAGGTAATGTCTGTTATAGAAACAGCTTTGAATACTGGGGATGCAGGTCTTATGGGGCTTGTTTTAAATCCTTATGAGGATAAAACAAAAAGTGTAATATCAGGTGTTACACCTTATGGTATCGACAGAATTGAAAATACAGAAAATACTAAGAATCCAGAGACAGGAGAAGTAACAAAAAGAGGCGTTACTTTCCGTTCAGAACAATATACAACAGACAAGGGAAGTGGTAGATTTTCAAGTAGAGTTTTTGAGCCATCTACAATAATTCGTGGACAATCATTTGCTGAAGATCCTAATAAGCCTGGAGAAACTATAATTACTCCCGAAGGAAAAACTATTCAGGTAAACCCAGACGCTGTACAAACGCCAGGGTTCGGAGAAGGAACGTCAAACCCAGGACCAGACGCACCTCCACGTACAAGAGAAGAGGGCGCTGTTCCTTATCAAATGAATTTAGGGGGTAGACTTCGTATGGCTAATCAAGGTGCAAAGATGGAGGAACAAGCTAGACGTACTGTCTTTAGGTTCCCTAGATCATAAGTACAACTGTTTATTGCGTACTCTTTGTACAATTTTGTAGTCTTCGCCTTCTTCAACAATGATGTGTACCAAGGTTACTTTTTGAAACTTTGAAGTCTTCATTGTTACAAAATAAGCACCTGGCTTTGTAATATTGAAGTCTATTGTTTTGCCTTCTCTTATTAATCCTTCACCAGTAAAGTCTGCTGCTTCGTAGTTATATCCTTTGTAGTAGTTGTCGCTTAAGAGTCCAAACATCCACATAGAGTCTTCTACTCCTTTTAGAGTTACGTTAACGTTTGTTTCTTGACAGAAAAGTGTGCCGCTAAATACTAGGGCGAGTGTTAAAAATAAGTTCTTCATAGCTTTTATATATTTGTGTTTGATTCAAGTATATGGTTTTTATTTAATACGAGTCAAGCTTTTAAATATTTTTAACAAATGAAATACGGACCTAAAGATAAAATGCAAAAGGGAGGCAAAGTAAAGCTTCAGTTTTTAAAAGAAAAAAAATCTGTTGAAGCTCCAAAAGGTTTTCACTGGATGGAGGATCAAGGAAGGTTTTACCTTATGAAAGGTGATTATGCTCCCCACCCTGGAGCTGTTAAAAAGGCAGAGTTTAGATTAGTAAATCACGAAAAAGCTAAATAACAATCTGCTCTAACCCTTCTAGCTTCCTGTAGAACTTTTGTATCGTAAGCCTAGCACGCTGGGTTATAGTGTATCTGTTTTTATAGTTTTTCCTTTCATGGAATAAAGCTTCAGAAAAAGACATCTCGTTGACTTTAGTTCTATCAAAGGCTTTTTCTATCCACCCACGTTTCTGTAAAGGATACAGAACTTTTTGTTTGAACTTACGTGGACTCTGATATAACGCATCAGCCATATGGTCAGCTGTAAAAAACTCGTAGTCGTACATAAATATTAAGACGTTGATTTCGTTCATGGTAAGATCTGTACTATTAGATATGTCACGTATAGCGTGCTTATAGTACTTCATATAGTTCTTCCCGACATACCTATCATTAAGATAACTGAACTCTCGTATCTTACGTCCTTTATGATATCTACTCATTTGATTATATTTGCTGTAAAAATAAGAACATGGGAACTCTTTCTGGAAATGCAATAAAAAATACTTATCAGGGTTTATTAAAGACTTCTGATGCAGCTGCTTTAACATCCTCATTAAAGGTTATAGAAGATGGTACTGGAGTAGATAGTGCTTTATCACTTTCTACCACCACCGTAAAAGCAGAGTCTTTGCAAATAAATACTGTAGCTGATGGATCGTCTAGCACTGTTCTTGTTTGGGATAGTTCTAGTAAAACAGTTTCGAAAAGACCACTCCCAATATTTGATCCCATAACAACAACTGTGACTGGCGCCTCAAATCCCACGGTCACAATAGCTGATAGAGCAGGCAATTCTACTGCAATTCAATTTGTTGCTGGCAACGGTTTGTCTATAACACAATCGTCAAATGTAATTACGATTGGAAAGGGATCGGAGACAGTTTCTACGGTTAGCGGATCTAGCAGCCTTGCTGCAACTGATTCAGGAAAGGTTATTTACATAGATGCTACTTCTCTCGGTTCTGGAAGAATTACTTTACCAACATGTGCTGTTGGACTTTATTATAAGTTTGTTCTTACAAGCGACTCAGGTACGGCTTTTAAAATATCTACTAGCGACCATGGGGCAGGATCTCAAACACAATATTTTTATGGTACTGTAAGTACTATTAGCTTAACAGATAACAAGACGGCTTCGCAAAGAATAACCGCTGCAACTGCTGCAGCTAACGAAGAAAATCATGATAACCTTTCTTTTGATGGGGACTCTGCTACAAGTGGAGGTTTAGTAGGTGACGTTATAGAGATTTTCGGAACAAGCACTACGGCTTGGTTGGTTAGGGCTGTTTTAAGAACAACTAATGCATCTCCATCAAGTGTAGCGGTAATAACCGATGCATAATGAGTAACAAGCACGACGCCATAGAAGAGATAGCTGAAGTATTAGATACACTAAATGACATTATATCTAAGTACGAACTAGAAGATGACTTTGCATACATCTTCTGTTGTGCTGTACCTATAGGAGTCAATGTTTTTGAAACAGAATACACAGCAGGGTACTCGTGGAGCACAATGGGTAGAACAGAGTTTAATGCTATACTCACTATACTAGAAAACGCTTACCACAGCCGTGATGACGGAAAGTGGGAGCTATTAAATAATATATCACTAAATTAAAATTAATTACATATGGCAAACATTATTAGAAAAATAGTTGTTGGCCCAAATCCTAAAGACGCTATGGCTTACTATCTAGGCATGCGTGCAGGAGACGGCAAGGTGTCAGCTATTATGGAAAACGAAAGGTCTTTATACAAATACAATGTTCGTAGATACGAAGTGTATATAGAAGACCAAGATTCTACTTACCTTTGGAAAACGGTTGAGAATCAACCAGTATTAATTGAATATGACTGTAAATTTGAATAGACATGAATGCTGTATATCATTTTATTGTAAGTGTCCCAAAGAAATTTGAGGACACTTTAAAGGTTGGGGATAAAGAGATATTCCTAGAAAATAAATTTAACGAGTTTGAGCATAGGATCTCCTACGGAGAAATTATATCTACACCTATGAAACATCCAGAGCTAGAGTGTAAGCCTGGTGATATCCTTATATTCCACCATCACGTAACAACAAACCCAGCGTTAAACTTAGGGGACAAAAGGCATCTTGTTCTTTACGATCCAGAAAACGGAAGGATGAGTCAAGCAATAGCATATAGAGATAAAGACTCTGATGAGTTGCATATGCTTTCTGACTGGTTGTTTGTTTTACCTGTAGACGAAAGAGAGGATGAGGTTTCTGAAAGCGGTATTATAATGGAGCTTGCCACACAGAAAGAACTTGCTGATGAGGCAGAAGTATATATGCCTCATCCAGAGTTAGAAGCTCAAGGTGTAAAGCCAGGTGATATTATAGGTTTTGATAAAAACTCTGACTATAAAATAAAGCTAGATAATGGTGATGTTGTTTATAGAATGAGGGTTGATGATATAAGCTATGTCAAAGTTTACGACAGCGAGTGCAGCTAAAAGGCTTATGTCTTCTATGGAGCAGGCCATAGATAATATGATTAGTGAAATTAAAAAACCTGTTGATCAAGAAATAAATGGTAGCGCACGTAAAGCTGAGTTACAATCTATAAAGCAAACTGCTATTGATTGTAAGGAACTTCTTATAGAACGCCAGAAGCTAGAGCAGATGTTAAAAGATCTTTCTAGCAACGGAAAGATAGAAGAAGAGGTTGATTACAGTAGCGGCTTTGCAGAACGTTTTTCTAAATAATGCTTATCGATGTTAATGAATATAATGAACAAGCTGTTGGTATATGCCCCGATGGCACGCAGGGTAAAGTTATCACAATCAGTGGTCTACACATTATGCTTCCCAAACAACCAGCCAATTCCGATATTGCCTTCCACGACCTTCCGCAGGAGGATCAATATTGGAGGCGTCAAGAACTACCCAAAGAGCTGCTTAGGATTCGCAGTATGGACGAGTGGATGGAGGCGCCGAGCGAATTTAGAAAAAGGTTTCGTCCGTATATCGAAGAAGAATATAGACGTAGGCGTCAGGGTTTTTGGTTTTATAATAACGGCACACCTGTATATATATCGGGGCGTCATTACATGTTCTTACAGTGGTCCAGAATAGATATCGGCTACCCGTCGTATCTTTCTTACCAACGTGAAATCTATCTACACATGGCTGCGTGCGAGTCTGATCCTCGTTGTATCGGTCAGCTATATACTAAGTGTCGTCGCTCTGGCTATACCAATATCTGTGCTTCTGTTCTTGTGGACGAAGCTACACAGGTTAAAGACAAGCTTTTGGGGATCCAGTCGAAAACAGGTAAAGACGCTCAGGAAAACATATTTATGAAAAAGGTAGTCCCGATTTTTAAATCGTACCCTTTCTTCTTTAAGCCTATACAGGACGGTACTACAAACCCACGTATGGAACTAGCTTTCCGAGAGCCATCAAAACGTATAACAAAAAACAATAAAACCTCTGCAAAAGGTGAAGCGTTAAATACAATTATCAATTGGAAGAACACCACTAACAATGCGTATGACGGAGAAAAGCTGCATCTATTGTATCTCGATGAGGCAGGTAAGTGGGAAAAGCCTACCGATATAAAGGAGGCGTGGAGGATACAAAGGACTTGCCTTATTGTAGGTAGGAAGATAGTGGGTAAATCTTTGGTTGGTAGTACAGTAAACCCTATGGACAAAGGTGGTAAGCAGTATAAAAAGTTATGGGAAGACTCTGATCCGTGTATGCGCAATGCCAACGGAAGAACTGTATCTGGTTTGTATAGACTGTTTATCCCAGCTTATGATGCGCTAGAAGGATTTTTTGATATTCACGGAGATCCCGTTGTAGAAGATCCTAAGTCTCCAGTCGAAGGTATCGATGGAGAGGTTGTAGCTTTTGGTTCTAAGACTTTTTTGAAAAATGAAAGGTCTGCCATGAAGACTGACGCTAGAGAACTTAATGAGTTTATACGTCAGTTTCCGTTTTCTCCTGAAGAAGCTTTTAGAGATAGTATAGAGGGCAGCCTATTTAATATAGGAAAGATTTATGAGCAAATAGAAAACAATGACAACTTATATCCTAACCCTGTTGTTCAAGGAAACTTTGTTTGGGTAGATGGAAAGCGTGACGGGAGGGTTGCATTTAGGCCTATGGCTGACGGAAGGTGGAGGGTAGCTTGGATGCCTCCAGCGGAAATGCAAAACAAAAGAGTTTTAGAAAGAGGTAAGCTTATAGCACCAAACGCTTCATTCGGTTGTGGCGGTGTCGACTCTTACGATCTTGATGCTACTGTTGACGGGAGAGGTTCGAAAGGTGCTTGCCATTTGTTTAACAAGTTTAATATGGTGTATCCGTCTAACATGTTTGTTGCAGAATATGTAAGCCGTCCTCCTATGGCTAAGATTTTTTATGAGGATATACTTATGGCTTCTTTCTTTTATGGGTATCCTTTACTTATTGAGAATAATAAGTATGGTATAGTACGCTACTTTGAAGAACGTGGTTATGACGGGTATGTTTTAGATAGACCAGATCACTTAAAATCATCTAGTTACAGTAGTAACGTTAAAACAAAAGGCATTCCCTCTAACTCACAAGATGTACTCCAAGCTCATGCTCAAGCTGTAGAAGATTATATCCATCAGCATGTGGGGTATAATGAGGAAGGGGATATGGGAAGGATGTATTTCAACCGCACGTTAGAAGATTGGATAGGTTTTAAAATAAACGATAGAACAAAGTATGACCTTACTATAAGTTCTGGCCTGGCTTTGCTGGCTTCTCAAAAGGTAGACAAGAAAATAAAAAAGAGTAATTTTAACGAGAAAACTTTTTTCAGAAAATACAAATACAACTCTTCGGGCCCCTCAATTCTAAAAAAGTGAAAAACAGTATATTTGCAGATATGACAACTGAAGCATAATGGAGTACGGACAAAGTAAAGGAACATACGGCAACTTCCCAGATCCATTTGCAAGTCCCATAGAAAAGGCTTCAAATGAATACGGACTAAAATACGCTAAAGCTATCCACGGGCAGTGGGGCTCTGGCGAAGACTCTTCATCGCTACTAAATCGTAGGATGTATGAGTTTGAGAAAAATAGAGACTACGCTAACGGAACGCAGGATACATCTATCTATAAACAAATACTTAACTCTCTGGATCCTAACAATGGTGACGGAACGTTACTTAACATAGACTGGTCTCCTGTACCTATCGTGCCTAAGTTTGTAAAGGTCGTTGTAAACAGAATACTTTCCCGTAAACCGTACCCTGCTGTCGAAGCTATAGATCCTATATCTAAGCAAGAAAAAGAAATGCAGAAGGCTAAGATAAACTCTACGATAAAAAACAAAACAGAGTTTACAGAGGCTAAGCAGCTTGGATTAACTATGGAGCTTGATCCAGAAAGCGTACCAGATACTACTGAGGAAGCAGAAATATTCTTAGACGAAAACATAAAAACTAGCGCCGAGATAGCGGCGCAGTTAGCTACATCTCTTACTTTAGATTGGAATGATTTCGATGAGCATATATATAGACGCTCTGTCAATGATCTTGTCACATGCGGTATAGGTGTTGTAAAAAGAAATAACGATCCTAACTACGGTATTACTGAAGAGTATGTAGATCCTTCATTCTTCGTACATAGCTATACTGAAGATCCCAATATGAATGACATCGTTTATGCAGGTCATGTAAAGCGTATGTCTATTATGGATCTAAAGCGTATGGCTGGCGACGAGTTTACAGAAAAGGAGTATGAAGAAATGGCGCAGAAGGTTATGCATAAAAGCTATAACGATTCTGGTAAGTTTGCTAGCGGAGGTTACGACAGAAGTGGTAGAAAGATGACGTATGGGTATGATGATTACCTTATAGATGTTTTACAGTTTGAGTTTAAAAGCGTAGACGAGGTTTTCTATGAGAGTAAAGAATCTCAGTTTGGCAATGTAGGATTTTACTTCAAGGGCAGTGAGTACAAGCCAGTTTCTGATTCTGTATACAACAGGCAGCCATATAAGATGGATGTAGAAACAATATATGGAGGATGTTATATTGTAGATAGCGGTAGATTATTTAACTACTCTCAACAAAAGAACATTCCTAAAAATGTTCATGATATATCTAAGTGTACACTTTCTTATAGTATAGCCTGCACAAATATTAGGAGAATGATGCCTAAGTCTTTGGTAGGTAGCGTTACTGGATTTGCTGATCAACTACAATTAACACACTGCAAGATCCAACAAGCTATTGCTAAAGCTAAGCCTGATGGATTGATTATAGATATAGAAGGTTTAGAAAACGTGCAGCTAGGTAGGGGTGGTGAGCTTAGTCCTTTAGAGATTCAAGATATATACGAGCAGACAGGTATTATGTACTATCGCTCTAAGAATCCAGAGGGAGGTTTCCAAAACCCACCGATACGTTCTATAGAAAATCAGATAAGAAACATAAACTCTTTCATTAGTTTATACAATCACTACCTACGTATGATTCGTGACGCCACTGGTGTTAACGAAGTTATGGATGCTTCTACTCCAAAAGGCGACGCTCTTGTTGGTGTTCAGCAGCAGGCTATCGCTGCAGGTAATAACGCATTGTACGATATTACTAACGCATCGCTTGTTTTATATAAGAAAGTATGCTCTGATATTGTTAAGTGTTTACAGATTATCCCAGAGGAATCTATTCTTTATGGGGTATATGAAAAAGCTATAGGTAAACACAGTATGGAAATCCTTACGTCATTTAAGGATTTACCTATGTACAACTTCGGTGTACAGGTTGTTAAAACAATGTCTGATGATGACCGTATTTTCTTAGAGCAAAATCTTCAAGCTTCTTTAGCTCAGAAAGAAATAGATCTAGAGGACGCTATGGCTGTACGTCAGTTAAAGGATATCGATCAAGCTCAGAAACTGCTTATCGTAAGAAGAAAAAGAAGGATAAAGATGCTTCAGCAGCAGCAGCAACAAAACATTCAGGCTCAGTCTCAAGCTAACGCTCAAGCAGCTCAAGTAGCTTCTCAAGCCAAGCAGCAAGAGATGCAGATGCAGGCTCAGCTCGAAGCACAAAAAATACAACTTAAAGGTCAGGTAGACGTTCAGGTAGCTCAGGCTATGCATCAGATGAGCATGCAACTAGAGCAGCTTAAAGCTCAAATGGCTGGAGGAACTCGCTCTGGGGAGCAAATGTTTAGGGAAAAGCTCGAAACAATGAAGGACGATAGAAAAGACCAAAGGGTAAAGAAGCAAGCTGTAGAGCAGTCTAAACTTATTTCTCAAAGAAAAGGTGAGCGTGCTCCCTTAGCAGATGTAGAGTCTGACAATCAAGATATACAAAACTTTTTACAATCAATGATATGAGTTCAGTAGTAAACCTCGATGTATCCAAAAGATTAG
>Ga0098043_1000699_pt1 | contig 11932 bp, 8 predicted proteins | sample 9B_taG_FD_92581 | JGI IMG/M metagenome (GOLD analysis project Ga0098043, IMG submission 92581) | Marine viral communities from the Subarctic Pacific Ocean - 9B_ETSP_OMZ_AT15188_CsCl metaG | ecosystem: Environmental > Aquatic > Marine > Oceanic | place: Subarctic Pacific Ocean | collected 2015-01-10 | reverse complement strand
TCCACTAATGTTAAGTGTACTTAAAGTTCCAACTTCGGTAATTCCAGTATAAGCACCAGATACTCTAGCAGATGGTACTGTACCACTTGATAGATTTGATGCGTTCATATTGGCAACGCTAAATGTTCCAAAAGTTACAATATCTACAACGTCACCATTTGTTAAAGCTGAAGCAAACACAACAGAACTACCACTTGTTACAGTAACGTCTGTTCCGTTTACCATCTTAATTCCGTTTAGATAAACATCTATAAATCCTGCGTCATAGTTAAGACTATTTCCACTATCGTCATTACCAGAAACAGTTGTTGGTGTTCCAGATATTGTATACTTAAATCTTTCTGAAGTTCCATTTACTGAAGAACCTGCTGATTGAAAACCAGAAGCACCATAAACTTTTAAAATATTGTTTGTGCTGTCAAACCATAAGTCACCACTATCTAAAGAAGAAGTTGGTGCATTTGCTGATACTCTATATCTTTCACCGAAACTGTTTACTCCAGATAAATTACTTGCAACTGTATTTACATTGGCAATAGAACCACCAACATTATTAACATTAGCTATTGAACCAGCTGTTAAATTTATATTTCCAGAATTTGAATTTACAGAATTTATATTGCTTTGATTATTGTTGACATTTGTAATTGCAGTTAAATTTGAAGCAACATTCGTAATATTGGTTTGATTTGAAACTGCTGCATTAATATTGCTTTGATTTGCAACAGCTGCATTAATATTATTTTCGTTTGCAACTGCTGCATTAATATTAGATGCGTTTGCAACAGCTGAGTTAATATTGTTTTGATTAGTAACTGTTGGAGTTAATTGAAGCCATTGTGTAGAAGAAAGATTATAAACTTTCATTACATCATTAGTCGTATCAAAATATAATGCTCCATCTTGCAATGCGTTTCCATCATTATCTACTGAAGGATTAGAAGATTTTGCTCCAAGAAAAGCATCATCAAATAAATCAAAAGTAGCAGCAGCAGCACTAGCAGATCCAGCAGATGCAGTAGCAGAATTAGCAGATGCAGTAGCAGAATTTGCAGATGCAGTTGCTGAGTTAGCACTAGCAGTCGCTGAGTTAGCAGAATTTGTTTCTGATGTAGCAGATGCAGTTGCAGAGTTAGCTGAGTTGGTAGCTTGAGTTGTTGCAAGAGCCACTTGTGCTGTTGCTAAAGTTACTTGAGCTGCACCATTGTTTGTTGCGTCTACTGCACTAGCTGCAGCAGCAGTAGCAGAGTTGGCAGCATTTGTAGCAGATGTTGTGGCACTAGCAGCATCTACAAGTAATCCCCACTTTGCACTATCAGTATTAGTAGTTAATGGTTGTGATCCAGATGATGTGTGAGCAGTTAAAGCTATAAAAATATTATTAGTAGATGTATCTTTAACAAGATCTCTAACAGCATAAGTTGTACCAGATGACCAGTTACCTTTAAAAGTTCCAAGTTCTTGTGCAACAGTTAATTCACCACTTGCATCAAAACCAAATACTTTATTTGCTCTATCAGTATCACCAACAGTAAATTCAGTTGATGTCATTGTGTTTGTTCTTGATAATTTAATTGATCTATCTACTTCTTCTTGCAACTGTTGAATTGCCATCATAGATCTATCTAATCCTTCTTCATGACTTTCTGCAGGGAATGGATCGTTAGCAATATAATCGATTGCTTGTGTTTGTGGTGATGCTCTTCTTATTACAACTGTTTCTGTGTTACTTGGAATGTTACCAGATGTGAATACAATAGTTCCACCATTAGCATTTCCTGCACCTGTTACTGTGTAATGTGTAGTTAAAGTCTTAACTGTTTCATTAGCTGACGCATCCCTAATAATAACTTGAAGATCAGCATCTGCGAATACTTTGAATGTATAGTTGAAGGTATTTAAAGTACCATTTCCAGAGTAGGAGTTTTTTACTGTAGTAGATGATATTGTCATATTAGCTTCTCTTTATATTATTTTGCAAATTTATCAACAACCATATTGTTAATATTCTTTATCACTAAAGCATTGTGTAATGCAAGAATAGATAAAGATTTTTTAAGCTCACTTTCACTTGGTCTATAATTAGGATCTGTCATAACCTTGGTCAACATTCTTGTTGAATTAATTATGTTTTCTCCTAGATTTACTGAAGGAATACCAGCTACTAATCTAGAAGATAACTCTGTATTTCTGCCATATCCAAAAAAATCTTCTTCAGAAAAGAAAGCATTAATTGTACCTATACCAGCAGGAATTAAGGTTGACCAAGAAGATCTAAGGAAAGCTATTTTAGCTACATTAGATGGAGACAATCTTTCTTTTAAATATTTCTCTCTATCTCTCATACCAAAAGAATTTATATAAGTTTGTACTGATGCAAATGTTGCTGCACCTATCATTGAAGATGTAAATCTGTTCCAAGTTTCAAAGTCATGTAATTTAGTTTGATCTAAAGTATATACTCCATTTAATAATTGTTTTTCGTAAGCACCTAAACTAAATGTTCTAAATTGAATTATTAGTTTTACAAAATCATTTGTAAACCATTTATTCATAGAAGCATAATCTGTTCTTTGAACAACTCTATCTATCCATCTACTAACACCAGTAACATAATTTGATCTTGCTTCTATATCCCAGTTATCTAAATTTAATGCTTTAAAATTACCATCTTCTACCAATGCGTGTTTATTTATATTTTTTGCAATAAGATTAAATTCATTTTTGGTCCAACCAAGTTGTCTAAATCTTACTTGATCTCCTAATTTTAAATTTTCATATATTTTATTTGTTTTGTATTTCTTTGATAAATCAAATATTTTATCTACAATTTTCATTGTTAATGCTTTTGAACTCCAAACTTGAGACATCATAGTCATAGGATTTAATCCAGATATATCTGCAACAAGTCTTTTTGCTTTACCAGATTTTATTTCAATATTATTTAATGCTGTTGGTGCATCATCCATTAAAAATACATCATCACCTTCAAGTCTAGCAGTAGGTGAGTTCATGAATTTATCTAATCCTACTGGTACACCATAAGATTGTAATTCTTTTAAGAATGGATCTTTAATATCTATATTACCAGATCTTAATCTGGTAAATAAATCATCAAGTCTTGGCATAGCCTTTAATGATGTAAGCCAACCAGCTTCACCTAATGCACCAAATAATTCAGCACCTTGAGCAAAACCAACTTGACCAAATAATCTTAAAAAATTGTAATCTCCAATAAGTCTTGCTATTCTTCTAACTTTTACACCACTTGGATCATTCGCTTCTAAAGGATTTCTTCTGCCTAATAATGAAGATGAAACAACTTCTAAAATGTTTAAATGATTATCTAAATCTTTTTGAGCATAAGGAGTATTTTTATTTCTATTTTGTATTCTGTTTAAAAATCTTTGATATTCTTTATTATTTTTAAATCCACCAAACCTAGCCATTGCTGCTTGACCTAAGACTTGATTTGAATATTTATTTATAATTCTTTCAGCATTTCTATCTGTTAAATCTTTTATAGATAATGATTTTGTTTTACCTGTTTTAATTGATTTAACTTCTATTTTTGCAGTAAGATCAAATGGTAATCTTCTTCTAGCATTTGGATCTAATGTTACTCCATCTTTATTTTTAAATTTTTCTGTGATAGCTTCTATTTGATCTTTATCTAACCCTATTTCTTCTAAAAACTCTTTAAATCCAGCTTCATCTGTTCCTTGAAAACCTCTAGCAAAAGCAGCTTCATTACCAAAATGTTTAGTAGAAGAAATATTGTCTACAATACCTTTTATCATTTTATTAAATTTTTTTTCATCCATATCTGGAAGTTGTTTTCTTAAACCTTTAGCATAAAGTTCTGTAATTTTATCTAATCCATATTCATCTATTGCTTGTCTTAATTTATTTTGACTATGAGTATGAGGAAAATAATTTGATATACCTCTTGTTTTTGCAATATCACTCCAACCTTCTCTTCCACTTTGAGAAACAACAGTTAATACATCATCTAAAGCATTAGCTCCTAATGCTGCATGATTTACCATTTCTGGTGTAATGTTATTATAAGTTTTAGCAATATCTGGAAACTCAATAATATCTGATATTAATTCATTAAATTTTTCTGTTTGTTGTGCAGAAGATAATTGTGTAAGTCTTGGATCTTTTTTTAAGAAAGATCTAAAAGCAACATCACGAGTATTATTAAATTTATATAATATTTGTCTCATTTTATTTTCTTTAAATTCAATCATAGTATCTCCAGATTTAGAACCAACAACAGGATCTGGAAAAAGAAGTTCTGCAATTTTTTTAACTTCTTCATCTGGTGAAGCATTTAAAGATGATGACATACTAAATCTTGGAACAGGTATAAAACCAAATAATTTTCTTTTACCCTCTCTCCATTGTTTTTCTATTTTTGCTACTTCATCTATATTATCATCTAATATTGTAACTTCTTTTGAATCACTTGTTACATTAAAGTCATATTTATTTTTAGCAGTTTTATCTACTAATCTTTTTTTCTGCATAAAAATATCATTTGGTTTAGTATCTAGTGAAGATGCAAAATCATTTATTTCATTTGTTTCAATATCTGACATTGCTTTCTTAGCAACTAAAGATAAATTATTATATGACTTTGCTAGATCTTTATTTACTCTTGCTAGTCCACCAATAGGTAAACCTAAAGCAAAACCACCATATAAAGCATAACGAATATCATCTGCATTTTTTAATGGATCTAATGCAACTAACCCAGATTCTATTACAGCATTTTCTAAACCAACTAATGCACCAAACTTTACTGCTCTTTTTAATCTAGCTACTTTTCCGCCATACATTAATGGTGCTAATAATCCACCTGTAGCATAAGACAATCCCCAAGCTAAAGGATCTGATCCTGCTGCTAAAACTCTTGCAGAAAAACCTTTCCAACCAGCATTATTTAATTCTCTTTCAACATCTAATCTTTCATCAACTTGTTTTTTAATATGATAAAAATGTTCTTCAGATCTTGCTTCTAAAAAAGCATTTTGCATATAATCTGGATAAGTTTCTATTTCATCAAATTGTTCTTTAGTTACTTGATAAGTTGGATCTTCTTTAAAATTTTTACTTAAACTATCAGAAAATTTATTATAAAGAACAATACCAGTATTCTCTATATCTGTTGCCTCCCTATAAAGCTGACCAAAACTAGATGTGCTTTCTCCTACACCTCTTTGTTTATTAATAAAATATTCTACATCTGTAGGAATTTTAGGTAATGCTTGATTTAAACCAAGTTCATCTACAACAAATTTAACTTCCTGTTTTTTTTCTGGCTCTGATTTTATATCATTAATGTTAAATTTTTCGCTACTCATTATTCATCTATATCAACATAAATACCAGATTTAGTAGCAATAATTTCTTGTGCTAAAATTTTAGATTTATTTTTATTTATGTTTTGTCTTTCTAAAAATGCTTCATACCTTTTATCTTTGCCAAAAGGATAAATTATTTGTTCTAATTGTTTTTGAGTAAATATAGCTTGTTCAAATTCATTTTCATCAAAATCTCCAACTGCTGGTTTAAATATTACAGGCATAGTAGGAAAAGATTTATTAATAATTTTTATACCACTTAAAGAAGTAGTTGAAGTTGGATCAACATCTACTGCAATAAGATCATCAAAATCATTTATATCTTTATTAACTCTATCATTATCCCATAAATATTTTATGTATGCTTTTATGGAATCATCATGCGTATCTATTCTAAATGGTTTAATTGCAGTTAATTGATTAAAACCATCAACTTTAAAATTTCTTTCAATTCTATTTTGAACACTTTTCATTATAGCATCTTGATCTGTTGGTCTAACTTTTAAAAGAATAGAAGTATATCTTCTTACCAAATTTTCTATTTCATAAATATTATCTGCATCTTCGGTAAAAAGATTATTAGCAATGTCTTTTGCAGTATCTTTTATTTTTGTAGCATTTGGAACTATTGATTTTATATTTGGATCATTTTGATTTTTGTAATAAGAATCATAATCAATTATAGCTGAACGAATATCCATACCCATTTCATCAACCATAAAATCTAAAGTAGAATAAAAATCTAATTCATCGTCTGTTAGTTTCATTCCAGTTTTTAAGTAAGATAAACCTTTTTGACCTTCATATAATCTGTAAAGATCATATCCAGCTCTTACTGTATTAGGATTTCCAGTAGTAGCTGCGTTACTAAAACCAGCTGCTATTGCTTTTTTATGTAGATTATAAACAGCTTTATTTGATATTGCTAATTCTGATAATTGACCATCATCATATTTTCCAGTTTCAGCTACTGCTTGTAAAAAAGAATCTCTATCTTTTTGCTCAAAACCCCATGCTCTTTTACTTAAAATAGCATCTTTACCATTTTCTAATTTATAATATTTTTCAGATTCTTTTTCTAATTTATCTAAATAATTAAATCTTTGATCAGATGTCAAAAATTTAGTATTATTTAAGTCTTTAACTGCAGCTAATGCAGAACCAAATTGTTTGTTATCCATTAGAGTATTAAAGTCTACATCAAATAAATCTAAATTAACTTTATCTAAAGATTGTTGTTTAGTTAATTCATTATCGTTTAAATATAAAGATCTACTTTCAAGATTAGATAATATTGCATTTCTATAAATATTTTTTTCATCACCAGTTGCAAGAGTATACTTACTTAAATTCATTTGATATTCTGTATCGTAATTATATTCTTCTTGCTTCTCTAACTCACCTCTTGATAATTTTTTTACATTGTTTGATCTTGTTATAACCTCTATATCAAACTTATCTGAAATCATTTTTTTAATTCTTTTATTTTTTATTTGATCTATTTTTTGTTTTACTAAAAATTTAGATTGTGTTTGAAATGTGTTTTGTGCTTCTAATGGATTTATTATTTTTCCAGAATTAGTTTCTATTTCATCTAACTCATTAGATAATTCTAAATATTGTTTTGTTGCTTCTGCTTTATCTGCAATTAATTTTTCTCTTTCATAGTATTCTGCAATTTGACTTATAGGTTTTAATAATGCAGCAGCAGGTGTTGCTGTAGGTGATACTTGAATATTACTTGTAACACTTGGAGTTTCAGTAGTTATAGTTCCTCTAGCTTGAAATGTAGGTATCTTTGGCATTAAAATGATCCTTCAGTTGCTGTTAAATCTGTTGTACCTTGTGTTGTATCACTTAATAAAGATTTACCATAAGGTGCTAATATACTAGCTGCTTGACCATAATACTGATATGCCATTGCTCTACCCTGCATTCTAGCAAGTTGACCTTGCATTCTAGCAAAGTTAGCTTGTTCAAATGCTTGAGATTTTCCAATTTCTGCATTGTATTCTATCATATCTTTTTCTAATTCTGCTTGTTCAACATTTCTTCTTAAAATTCTTAAAGCAGTACCACTTCTTTCTGCTCCTGTTTTTGCAATACTTACTTTTGTTTCACCTTGTAATTGTGCAAACTGTTGATCAAATTTAGCAAGATCTAATTGTTTTTTTTGCTCAATAGCTTCTGCTCTTTGCATCATTGTTCGAGCATTTCTATTCTGAATTGCTTGATTATATTTTGCTGCAGCAGATGCTTGTTTACCAGCTACTATAGATGTTCCAGCAACTATTGCAGTAGTCCAACTCATTAGAATAACCTCGCATACATATATTGATCTGAACCATCGAAACCAAATTTCTTCATTAAACCTTCTTCTTGTAAACCTAACCACTTAGCAAATTTTAAGCCAGTTGTATAGTCAGCTCTTACAGCAGTTTGAACTCTATTGATATTATTTTCTTTAGCAATCCTCGCAAAATCTTTTCTGATTGCTCTTGCAACTAGCAAAGGATGATCTAAAGCATCTTTAGTAGCTAACACCCAACCTTCTGCAACACCATTCCAAATGATTTTCATACCTGCAGCAAAGATAGGTTTACCAGAAATCATACCTGTAAATGCTAAGTTATCTTGTTCTAGGTTACCAGGGTTACCATCAAACTCCATATCCTTATCCATTAATGTATGATTCATTTGTTGTTTCATAATGTATGCTCCGTGTTCTGCTTTATATGTTACTATATTTAATATTCTATCCATCGTTAGTTTGAAGTTTAGGATATAAAGATAGTATCGTCAAAGGTAAAGGTTGAGTTTGTCTTACAAATATAAAACCATCTGTCTCGTAGTTACCTCTAAATTCTATTTCTTTATCTCCAGTAAATACATTGATACCACTATTCATTGCGTTAGCTGAAGATCTAAATGGTATTCGTTCCATGTTATTTAGATCTGGACCAATCTCCACACCAATGCTTTCGTAAAGTCTAGCAGTAATCTCATAAATTCTTTTAGTTTTACTTTGTGATGTACCATTTTGTGAGCCTGCATCTATTCTCATTGTTTGTAATAGAGATGTATAACCTAATCCAATTTTAACTTTACTTGCAGATCTATCTAATGTGATTTCTCCAGAGCTTACAACTTTGTTTGGATGAGTTGCACCATCTGCTAATATTGAAACTGTTTGACCTTCAAGGTGAGAAAGACCAGATAGTGTTGTAACTGCAGATCCACTATAAGATAATTGTGAATCTAAAAAATTAAATGATGTATCATCTGCTTCATCAAAATCATATTGATGAATAAATTCTACATATCTTTTTGTTGCACCATTAATAGTTCTTTTTATTATTACATAAGTTTGATATTCTGAATCATCTGTAGGTATTGTAGCAACACTTTCACAAACTGCATTACTATTTCCAAATACTCCACCAAATATATGTCTATGCCAAGCAACTACTTGTTGTTCTCTTTGATAAGTTAAACCAATTAATTGACCATCGTTTCTAACACCCCAAATAATTTGATTAGGTTCTTGTTGATACGATAGCTGTTTAAATCCACCTTCGGAAATATGTTCGGCAAGGATGGTTAAGTCTGGAGCAACATAACCATCAACATCAAAATTGTAAGCTAGTTCTCTTAACTTTCTTCTTGCTCTTTGTAAAAATAAAGTTGCGTTACCAACAGCTAGAGCATCTACGTTTGCTGCACCATTATTGGATTGTTTTTTAATTAATATATTTGTAGGTGTTATAGCGTTATCAGTTCCACCACCACTAACTGCAAACTCACCACCTGCAGTACCAATAATTAAAGTTCTTGTAGCTGTCATAAATCTAATTGCGTTTACTTGGTTGGATGCAATCGTATAGATAATAGCATCATCATCTGCTACTGTTCCATGATAGTTATCATCCATGTTTTCGTAATCACCAGATTTAGAAAAAAATAATGTTTGTGGTTGAGATAATGTTGCTGCAAATACTAATCTTTGTTCAAAGAAAGTTACGCAAGAAGGATGACCAGTAGTAGAACTAAAAGATCCTAATGCAAAATCAGTTGTAGCTGAACCATTTGATATATCTGATATGACTTCCATATTTACAACAGTTGTTGATGTGTATCCTGTAATTTTTACATGACCATCAAGTACATGAATCAATCTCCCAACATCAGTTGATAACCAACCTTGATTAGAATTAACTCCAGTAGTAGATGATAAGGTTAATGTTCCTGTTTGACCAGCATTAGTATGTGATGCTGTTACAGTTGTTGTTTCAATATTGTGGTCCATAAATGGACCATTCGTAAATTCAACACTTGTTAATGACCAAGATGTATGACCTGTTCTAGCTAATTTTTTTACTGGATGATTAGGATGACAAATATACATAACATCAGCTGATTGTGCATATTTAATATCAAACAGTTCTGCTTCTAAGTATGGTGAACTAATTTCATAAGCTGAACCACTAGACAATATTTGACCATTGTCTTTATAAAATCTTATGTACTGATTTCCAAACTCTAACATATAAGTTTGTGTTGTACTAAATTCAAAAGGAATTAATCTTGTTTCTTTAGAGCTATCTTTTACTTCTGCTACAAATTGTGTACCACTTCTTCTTGCTGCACTTCCATGAGGGAAGATAATCATATTTTCTAATGTCTTACATCCTGTAGAATATTTTTGTAAATCATTTCTACCATCTAATCTTGGTGATAACTCACCACCTGTGAAGTTCGTTAATTGAACAGCAACTCTAGCCATAGGTTAGTACCTTGCGTTTATGAATGAAGAAGATCCAATAACATCTGATTGACCATTATCTGGATTAGTATTTTGACCTTCAGTAGCATCTACAAATCTAGCTTCTTTTAATTTATCTTGAAACAAATTATACATATTAGAAGCAACAGGATTAGAAGATGTAACTGCGTACGCAATGTCAGCAGCTAATGCAGCAGATATTGTTTCTCTTAACAGCTCATCATATTGATTGGGATCTGATATTCTTGCTACATATTGTATCTTAACTGTTCCATGATTTGCTACAATTTTTCTTCCTTCAATCTTGTAATCATAATCATAATTTAAAATTGTAAGAACTCTCAAACAATCAGCTGGTAAAGTAAACTGATAACTAAAACCCCATGAAGGTGTTGCAGTATCTTTTGCAAGTTCAACTCTTTTTATTAAACAATTCCAGGGATGAGATCTAAATAAACTATCTCTAACTTGTGTGTATCTTGCGTTGCAAAGTCTTGCATTCTTTGAATCTTCTGTAAGTGTTAAGATTGTTGATGCACCAAGTTGATTTAATGCTCCATTACAAATATCTACTACTGATGCCATACTACTTCCTTATAATATATTTTCGCCTTATATGTCTATCTTTTTCTAAAGCAAAAATTTCTTCTGTTGTTCTCTCTTCTTTAGTATTAAATCCATAATGATTTTTGCTATCATTTTGAAATCTGTCTACCAAAACATACCTGTATACATAATTATTTTTTTTAAAATGTAGTACAGGTTTTAATTCTTGTATCTTTTTCATGCACTTTAGGGGGTTTCCACTCTCGCTTTCACCCCCTAAAATTCTATTTATTATGCTTCGTGAGCAAGTATTTCTACAACTTTTTCTTCTTCCATTCTAGTAGAACCGAATGCAGCAGAATAGTAAACTTGAGTAGCATAACCTTTGTCAGCTCTTTCGTCTATTCTTGCAGTTGAGTCTTTACCTACAGCAAGAGCAACACCATCTTGTGCAAAAGCAAAACATTTTCTTTTGTTTGAAGCGATTGACAATCTGTTAGATACACAAAAGTTGAATCCTAAGAATGTACTTAAATCACCTTGAGCCAATGCTTTTACTGTGTTGAAGTCGCTTGAAGTTACTTCAGTAGTTCCTAATAGATCTGTAATCTGTTTAGGAGATACTACGATGTATCTTGGAATTGAAGGATCAACACTAGCTAAGTCAAGAATTTCTTTTGCTTGTCTTAATTTAGCGATAGTTAAACCAGCAGTTCCAGTTTCAGCTATTTTTTGACCAGAAGGTAATGCAACAGCAGTACCACCAGCAACACCTGTATCAGCAGATCCAGTTGCAGCAGCAATAATAGCATCATCCATTGCTCTACCCATTGCAAAAGCAGCAGCTTGTGCGTAGCTAGAAGTAGGATCTACTAACATTCTTACTTTATCTAGATCATCTACAAGATCTGCGAACTCGTAGTCAACAAGTGAAACTCTTCTTCTTGAGTGAGGAGTATCTGCTTGAGGAGTGTTCGAGTGTCTAGTTGATCTTACAGTTGCAGTAACACTTCCGATTTGATCGAAGAAAGCATTCTTCCCTGTAACAGATTCTAATCTTACTTTATCTCTAAGAAGAGAACCTTTTTGTTGTGATAACATTTGTATATTTGAACTGTATTGTTCTACAAATGCTTTTGTTATTTCAGTTGACATATTATGTCTCCTTAAATGTTAAGTTAATGTTAAAACAAAACAGAGACGTTATCAGAAATTCTGGCTTCTCTTGGAT
>Ga0098043_1000698_pt1 | contig 11952 bp, 20 predicted proteins | sample 9B_taG_FD_92581 | JGI IMG/M metagenome (GOLD analysis project Ga0098043, IMG submission 92581) | Marine viral communities from the Subarctic Pacific Ocean - 9B_ETSP_OMZ_AT15188_CsCl metaG | ecosystem: Environmental > Aquatic > Marine > Oceanic | place: Subarctic Pacific Ocean | collected 2015-01-10 | reverse complement strand
CTTTTCAGGTACTGACATCCTGTCTGAGTCTGGAGTATCAACAGGCTACCAATCTTATAACGGTTCTTTCGATTTCAGTGGCGTTCTAAATAAAATTGTAGTTGAAGTTGGTGGTCGAGATATTAATCTTGCAGTAGGTCCTGTATTTGATGATGTCACTATCAACGTATTTTATAATGTTATTAATACAATAATTACTCAACAGATAACCACTATTGAAGAAATATATTATTTAAATCTTTTTGATACTGTTGAATTAGATTTTGTTGAAGAAGTCTTTGAATTTAATGATGTAAGTATGAACGAGGGCGAAATAGAATTTACTCCAATCGAAGCTCCTGTTGAGGAAATAACCGTTGCTAGTGTTGAATTAGAAATAGCCGAGATTGAAATTAATTTACCTGAACCTGAGGTTAAGATCGTTGAGGTTGAAACAGAAGTTGAGATGGAAATCGAAATGGAGATGGAAGAAATCGTAGTTGTTGAGGCTGAACCTGATGAAGAAGTTATCGAAGAACCTCAAGAAGAATCACAGGAACCAGAACAAGAACAACCGCAAACACCACAAAAAGAAGAAGATCCAGAAGAAACGGTAGAAGAAGAGAAATCATCAGAGTCTAAGGTAACAAAGAAAGAAAAAGCTGCTACTAAAATCGTTAAAAAGATTGATGATAAGGCAAGATATGATGACGCTGCTCAAACAAAAACTTTAATAGTTATGCAGATATTAGGTAATACAAAAACCTTCTTTGATGCACAATTCACAATAGTTGATACAAACGTTACAGAGTATTTAAACAAGACAATAGATGATCAGTATGGTATGTTGTTTAACATGGCTCAAGATCAAACAATAAATGATATGGTGAACTCACAGTGGCAGAAGTCTCGATAGGCGGAATTTCCTTCAAAGGAGGAAAGATGATGGCAATCATCCTTGCACTAAGTAGTGCCGTTGGTGCTTTATACGGCGGATTTGAAATGTATAAACGCTTTCAGGATATGTCCGCAGCTATTGAGGCCTATCAAGAGCCGGATTTATCTGGATTTGATAAGAAGATCGCACTTGTAGAAAGTGAAACAAAAGCAGAATTAGAACTAATTAAACAACAAATAAATGGTATGAAAAGTGAATTAGATCTTATATTGGACGAAATAAATATAGTGGCCTCTACTGCACGTGAACTTAAAGATGACCTTAAAACGGATCTTCGCAATATGGAACAAGATGTTCGTCACATCACTGAGATCGTAAATGATGTGGAAGATAGACAAAAAGAAGACACCAGAGAGGTTATGGATGAGCTAAAACTTATTGAAGAAAACCTTGACTTACAGATTAATAAGGCTTTAAATAATCCTTTGAACAATATGAGTGCAAAATCTAAATAGGAGCTAACCATGTGTAATTGTAAAACAGATGCGGATTGTATATGTCGTTTAAGGTAGATATTAAAAAAGTCTTACCTTATCTAGTGTTATTTGGAACAATAGCAATGACATGGGGTATGTGGTCAGAAAGACTTAATGCAGTTGAAGAGAAAGCTGACAGTGTTGCAAAAATGCAACAGGATATTGCTGTAATTAAAACACAACTGAAATCCATGGATGATAAAATGGGTTGGATGGAAGAATTTTTAATAAAGAATTATAGTGAGTATTGAAAAATGTCAGTTATGTGGATGTCTTTGTCACTGTTCTTTAAACACATCTTGTATGTGCGATTGTCCGAGGTGCGTGCATGACGATCAGCAGATCTCAGATGAAACAACAAATAATGAAACCGGGAGTGAGGAGTAAAAAGAAAAATGGGAAAACTATGTCCAAGAGGAAAAGCCGCCGCAAAAAGGCGCTTTAAAGTCTATCCTAGCGCATATGCAAATATGTATGCGAGTGCCGTTTGCTCTGGAAAGATTACTCCAGGTGGTAAAAAAGGTGCAAAGAAAAAAGCCGATGGAGGTATGATTAATCAAGTATCACAAGAAAGAAAAAAAGTTTCTAGTTTCAAACAAGGCGGTATCGCAAAAGGCTGTGGTGGTGTCATGGAGAATAGAAGAAAAGTAACTAAACGTTTGTAATGAAAACAAAAGACCCCAAAGTAGGAACAGGTAAAAAACCAAAAGGGTCTGGTAGAAGACTTTACACAGATGAGAATCCGAAAGATACTGTCGGTATTAAATTTGCTACTCCAACAGATGCACGCAAAACTGTTTCGAAAGTCAAAAAAGTCAACAAAAGTTACGCACGCAAAATTCAAATCCTCACTGTAGGAGAGCAAAGAGCAAAGGTCATGGGGAAAACTCAAGTTGCTAATATTTTTAAAAAGGGTAAAGATAGTATAAGGAAACAACATGGCAAAAAAAGGTCTTAGAGCTTGGGTGAAAGAAAATTGGGTTGATATAGCCAATCCAAGATCAGACGGATCCTATCCTAAATGTGGTAGAAGTGGCGGAGAGAAAAGAAAAAAGTATCCAAAGTGTGTCCCCATAGCTAGAGCAAGGGCTATGTCCAAAGGTCAGAAAAGATCAGCGGTCAGTAGAAAACAAAAAGCAGGCAATCCTGGTGGTAAGCCGACAATGGTCAAAACAATTGTCAAGAAAAAAACAAGCAGAAAAAATAAAAAGTGATGTAATTAATTGGTCTAAGACTGTCTTAGAGCCAATCAACAAACACATAGGTTTCCCTGCATGTCCTTTTGCAGCTAAGTGGAGAAAAGATAATAAAGTGCGAATAGAGGTTCGCATGGATAAATCTAAGTACGAAAAACAATTAACTAGCGTCATCAAATCTTGGGATAAAAAGCAACACGATATTATTATCTATTGTGATCCTTTTTTTGAACAATACACACCCGAACAATTTCAAGACAAGATAGATTTCTATAATAAAACATACAATCGACGAGATGTATATTTTATGGGCTTTCATCCCGAAACTCCTGCCGATCCTAATGAACAGGAGTTTTTATGTGATCCTACAGAAGAACCTGTAGAGCACTCAGATCTAGAGTATTCCATGATGCTTATACAAAAGTTTAAACAACTCTATGATGCGAGTTGCAAACTACATAAGATAGGTTATTATGAGAAATGGCCTAAAGACTACTACGAAGAAGTGGTGGCTGAAAGGCAACGTACGTACGAACAATTAAATAAGAAGAGGTAATTACCATGATGAAGAAAAAGCAAGTAATCAAAAAACGAGGCGGAGGCATGGCTAAGAAAAAACAAGTCATGAAGAAGCGTGGCGGTGGAATGGCTATCATGAAGAAGCGTGGTGGCGGAATGATGAAAAAGAAAAAGTAATTTAGTATGGCTACTTCAGGTACAACAGATTTTGATTTGAATATCGATGATGTAATCGAAGAATCCTTCGAGAGAATCGGTAAACAAACAAGAACAGGTTATGATTTAAAATCTGCTAGAAGAAGTTTGAATTTATTGTTGTCTGAATGGGGCAATAGAGGAGTTCATCTTTGGAAAGTCGTTAATCATACACAGAACTTAGTAGCCACTACTACAACTTACACAGCGCCCTCTAATACAAGTGATGTTCTAGAGGCTGTTTTTAGAAATGGTAGCACCGACACTACCATGACAAAAATTTCAAGATCAGAGTATCAAGCTATTCCGAACAAAAGTTCGACAGGAAATCCAACACAATATTATGTGAGAAGAAATTTATCTAATGTTCAAATTAACTTATATTTAACCCCTGATACAACAGATACTCAAATTAATTATTATTATGTTGCTAGGATAGAAGATGCAGGAGCATACACAAATACTCCTGATGCACCTTACAGGTTTCTACCGTGTATGGTTTCTGGTTTATCTTTTTACTTAGCTCAAAAACACAACCCAGGTAGAGTTCAAGAAATGAAACTTTACTATGAGGATGAACTACAAAGAGCGTTAACAGAGGATGGTCAAAGAACCTCTGTTCATTTAGTGCCACAAAACTATTTTAGAGGTAGTTAGTAAATGACTTTTGCAGTTGGGAAATATTCACAAGCTATTTGTGATAGGTGTGGTTATCAGTACGACTATTTAGATTTACAAAAAGAATGGAATGGATTACTTGTTTGTCCAGAGTGTTATGAACCTAAACATCCACAACTAGATCCTCCTTATCATGCTCCTGACTCTGAGGCTTTAAAAAATGCTAGGCCCGACGGAGTTCAGACTACTGTTGCATTCGCTGGAGCTCCAGGAGATTCTGCTTTTGAGTCAAGTGGTATGCAACCAGCACAACAAATAAGAAGATTAGTTTCTCAACTTTCATTAGGCGAAGTCACAGTTTCCACGGCAAGCACAACTACATATACAGTCACTGTTGGTAGTAAGTCTGGTGGTGGAAATGCTTTTTATATTGATAGTGTTGAAAGACCTGTCTTAACATTAAACGAAGGCGAAACATATATATTTAATTTGAGTGATAACACCGTTGATTCACATCCTTTTTTCTTGAGCACAACATCTGACGGTAGCCACTCAGGAGGATCAGTGTATACGACAGGCGTAACATTTAAAATTAATGGCTCCTCAGTATCTCAATCAGCTTATGCTAGTGGGTATTCATCAGCCACAACGAGAGCCTTGGAAATAACAGTAGCATCTGGTGCCCCAACACTATATTATTATTGTAGTGTTCACTCAGGAATGGGTAACCAAATAAACACACCATGAACTATAGCGAATTACTAACTAATATAAGAGATTATACAGAAGTAGGGTCTGAAGTATTATCAAATACCGTGATAAATGTTTTTATCACAAACGTTGAGAATAAAATTCAAAGAGAGCTAGACTTAGACGCTTTTAGAAAATTTGCAACTTCTTCTTTAACAATTGATAGTCCTTTTTTAACTGTGCCCGAAGATTTTGATTTTGAAAGAGGCATACAGATTGTAGATGGAAACGCTGATAGAACTTGGCTTGAACAACGTGATACTACCTTTGTAGACGAATATAATGTGGATCGTGCTAACAATACAGGCACACCAAAGTATTACGCTAATTGGGATCAAAACACTTTTATTTTGGCTCCAACTCCTAACGCTGCAGTCACAGTTGAATTGTGGTATAATAGAACTCCAGAAAGATTAGGTAATGGTTCTTCTGGAACATCGACTACAACTTATTTATCTAATACAGCATCAGATCTGTTGTTGTATGGCACTTTGGCAGAAACTTTTTCTTACTTGAAAAATCCTGCATATGTGCAATTATACGAACAAAAGTATGCTCAGTCAGTGCAAGGTTTAGCACAGACTCAAATGGGCAGAAAACGAAGGGACGAATACTCAGATGGGGTCCTCCGTATTCCTCTTAAATCAGTTGACCCTGGAGGTACATAAAAATGGCGATTACACAAGCGGTATGTGATAGCTTCAAAAAGGAATTGTTAGAAGGCGAACACGACTTTCGTTCCTCTGGTGGAGATCAATTTAAGCTGGCTTTGTACGGTGCTTCTGCTTCCCTAAGTAATACAACAACTGCATACACAACTTCACAAGAGGTAAGTGCTTCTGGCACATATTCTGCAGGTGGTGGAAACTTGACAAGCACTGGAGCAGGAAAAACAAACAATACTTCATTTATTGATTTTAGTGATATAAGTTTTACAAGTGCAACTATTTCAGCACAAGCTGCTGTTATCTATAACTCAACTGGTGCATCAACAACTAATACTAATGCAGCAGTTATGGTATTGGATTTTGGAGCAGTTAAAACATCAACATCAGGAACTTTCACAGTACAATTTCCTACTAATGACGCTTCTAGTGCGATTTTAAGAATTACTTAAAATTAACGCCAGGTAAAGCGTTATGTTTTTTGGTAAAACCACATTTGCTGAAGATTCATTTGCTTCACAAGGCATAAACGATGTAAGTGTTTCTGTTACAGGTCAAAGTCTATCAACGGCTATTGGCACAGAAACAGCATTTACAAATGTTACTGCAACACCGACAGGTATTGCACTTAGTTCAACACAAGCCTCAGTTACAGTATTTTTACCTGATGTTACTGCAACTCCAACAGGAGTTTCTATTGCAGTTCAAAATATCGGGCCATACTCGATAGAAGCGGGTGGTGAAACTTCGATTATCGTTGGTTCAGAAAACCTATTAAACACTTCTGTTGGAACTTCAACCGTAAGGACAGACGTTGTTAACCTTCCTTCTGGTATATCTTTAACTTCTGCTATAGGAACTGCAACACAATCAAGTGCAGTTATTGCTCAACCAACAGGTATAGCAATATCTTCATCTCAAGGCACAGCCACATTTACAAGTGATTTAATCGTAGATTTGACAGGCAACGGTCAGTCTATGTCCACTGCTATTGGAACAGAGTCGTTCAGAGGAGATGTCACAATTATTCCTACAGGTATTGCTATTACTTCAAGTATTGGCACAGCCATAGCAACACCAAGCGTTACTGTAACACCGACAGGTATTGTATTATCCTCAGCAATAGGAACTGCTACCGCAGCTCCTGAAACAATCGCTACTCCAACGGGTATAGCAATGTCTGTTAATATCTCAACACCGGGCGTTCTTGCGTGGTCTCCTGTAGTTCCAGGAGTAACAAATGCGTGGACACCTGTGGACGATTCTAATACAAATACATGGACACCTGTGGACGATTCTAATACAAATACATGGACAGAAGTAGATGACAGAGAGGTAGCTTAATGCTATAAAATATCATGGCTTTCGTAATAAATGACAGAGTAAAAGAAACAACTACAACCACGGGAACAGGAGCCTTTGCTCTTGGTGGTGCAGTTCAAGGTTTTGAAACTTTTGGTGCGGGTATTGGAAATTCTAACACAACTTATTATGCTATTTTTAATCCAGGCACTTCAGAGTTTGAAGTTGGCCTTGGAACGTTAGATGGCTCATCCGCAAACATAGCTAGAACAACAGTTATTAGTAGCTCAAATAGTGATAATGCAGTCGACTTTACTGCAGGAACAAAAGATATTTTTTGCACAATGCCTGCCTCAAAAGCAGTTATTGAAGATGCTAGTAATAACGTTGCTATAGGCAATGACTTAACTATCGGCGCTAAATTAAAACTACCAACAAATACAGCAAACAAAATTCTAGTTGCAGACGGAACATCCTTTGAAGAAGTGGATATGTCAGGTGATGCAACAATAGCTTCAGGTGGTGCAATGACATTGGCAAGCACAGGAGTTTCAGCAGCAAGTTACACCGCAGCCAACATCACAGTTGACGCAAAAGGACGTATTACTGCTGCCTCTAGTGGATCAGCAGGAGCTAGCGCAGGCTTTGTAATTGCTATGGCAGTTGCCCTATGATATAAAAAGGAGATAACATGGCCCAAGATTTTGAAAGAGCAGTAGCATTTGATTCCGCAGGAGATGTAAATATTGGTACAACTGCGAGAACAGTAATCACTTCAAATTCGGATGATGCTGTCATCGGTATACGACTAACAAACATAACAACTGCAACAATTAAAGCAGATGTTTATATAACAAGCTCAGCAAGTGGTTCTTCAGCCGACTCTTATATTGTCAAAGGAGCACCGATAGCAGCAGGAGGATCATTGGAACTGATTGATGGAGGTGCGAAAATTGTACTTTTATCGGGCGACGCCTTGAAAGCCAAATCTGATACAGACGCTAGTTTAAACGTTTGGGTTTCTTTTATTGATAGTATTAGTACATAGGAGTTGATATGGGATATTTAGGAAATCCAGTCACAAAAAATTTCACAACCACTACATCAGTCCAAACATTAACAGGTGATGGTTCTGTATCATACGCACTTTCTGCAGCGGCAGCTGTGCCAGAAGATATTGCGGTTTTGCGTAATGGCGTTCGTCAAAAACCAACGACAGACTATTCAGTCAACGGTGCACAAATAACTTTTACAACAGCTTTAGCGGCAACTGATACTTGCTTTATCATTTTCTTAAATGGTATTTTATTAGATCAAAACACACCAGGTGCGAACAGTATTCAACCAAGCATGATGACATCATTTAATGGTGTCTTTGAAAATTTACAAACTATAACCGCTACGACCACAGTAGCATCAACCGATAACGCATTCTTAGCCGGACCTGTCACATTTACAGGCACCGTCACAGTGGAGGGTAATCTGACAGTCGTATGAGCACACTTGAAGTTAATACCATTGATACAGTTTCTGGAAACGCCAACCTTACTATTGGTGGTTCTAATAATACTGGTTCTACTACAATCAAAACAAACGACACAAACGCAGTTACGATAGATAATTCACAGAATGTATTTGTGGGTAAAACTAGCAGTAATATAGTAAATACAGGTTTAGAATTTATTAAGTCATCTAATTATGTAGCTCTTACGACTGATGGAGGTACTTCTTTATATATAAATAGAAAATCCTCTGATGGTGATATAATAGAATTTAGAAAAGATAATACAACAGTAGGTAGTATTGGTACTAGAGCAAATCAATTAGGTATTGGCTCAACTGACACAGCTTTAGAATTTAATAATGCTAATGACCGAATACAACCATTTAATATGTCTACAAATAATACTAGAGATAATGCGATTGATTTAGGTGGTAGCGAAGTAAGATTTGATGATATCTATGCCACTAACGGAACAATTCAAACATCTGACCAAAACGAAAAGCAATCTATTCAAGCATTAACTTCAAGTGAAATTGCAGTTGCCAAAAGAATATCTAAATTATTTAAAACTTTTAAATGGAATAATGCAGTAGAGGAAAAAGGGGATAGTGCAAGAACACATACAGGAATTATTGCTCAAGATGTGCAACAAGCATTTTCTGATGAAGGATTAAACGCAAGTAATTACTCATTATTTATTTCATCTACTTGGTGGGAAAAACAAATTTCTGTTGATGCAGTTGCCGAAGAATTAGATGAAGAAGGTAATGTCATAGTAGAAGGTCAAGATGCTTATACTTACATAGACACTAAAGAAGAAGCAACCGAAGGATACACAGAAAAAACAAGATTAGGTATTAGATATCCAGAATTATTATCTTTTATATCAAGTGCATTTGAACAAAGATTAACGAATATAGAAACTAGATTAACAACATTGGAGAATGCATAATGGGAACAATATTCGTCGATAACCTCGAACCGCAATCCGGGACTAGTTTAACACTAGGAGCGAGTGGTGATACAGTAAAAGTAGCCTCAGGTGTTACTAATAATGTGGGCATTGCCATGACTGATATGTGGAGGCAAAACGCTGATACAGCTATAAGTGCGGGTTCAACAACTGTCTTGGCTTCAAACTGGGAACAAGTAGACGATGCAGCTTTTGGAAGTATTGGAAGTGCTATGACACAATCTAGTGGTATTTTTACTTTTCCAAGCACAGGAATTTATCTTGTTTCTTTTACTATACAATTACATTCACCCTCACAAGGTGCAACTTATGCTGGTGGTTTAATAGATGTTACACAAAATAATTCTACTTATGTCACTACTGTACAGGGTTATCAAGCTATATACCACTCTAACGGATATGGACAAGTAACGATATTTCAATATGTAGATGTAACAGATACCTCAAATGTAAAAGTAAGATTTAAGGCATTAATGGAATTTGATGGTGATGTTATAGGAGCTACAAATAGCAGTAATACTTATGCACAATTTATAAGATTGGGAGATACTTAAATGTCAAAGATACTCGTAGATACAATAGACACAAGAAACGGAACTACTACCTTGACATTGGGTTCATCCAATGCGGGTACGATTGCCTTGGGTAGTGGTGATGTGCAAAGTAATTTTTTATATCCAGCTTTTCAAGCAACAGTAAGTTCAAATCAAAGTATTAGTGATAATGCTTCTACAAAAGTTACTTTTGATACGGAGGTCTATGATACAGATTCAGCATACGATCATTCATCAAATTACAGATTTACTCCACAAGTTGCGGGTAAATACTACGTTTATGTAAGAATTGGATTAAATGCTAATGCTGATAGTGAGTTAAATACACTTTTTGGAAAAATAAAAAAAAATGGTTCTATTGTAGAAATAGCACATTTTAGTTTTGCAACAAACTATGCCCGTTTTGGAACTTCAAATGTTATTGCAGTAGTTAGTTTAAATGGAAGTTCTGATTATGTTGAAGCGTTTATTCAAGGTTCAGATCAATCTGGCTCAGCATCAGTAGAAAGTGGAACTTATTCAGTTTTTGGAGCATACAGGATAGGATCATGAGCACATTAAAAGTATCAACAATCTCGCCTCTCGGCACAGACGCTACGAAGACGATTACCATTGGTAGTGCAGGTGATACTGTGGCAGGAGCAGGTGCAAATACACCAAGTTTTTTTGTATCAAAAACATCTGATCAAAGTATTTCAGGAGATGCTACACGAACAAAGGTTACTTTTGATACAGAGGTGTTTGACACTGATAGTGCTTTTTCTGATAACAAATTTACTGTTCCTACAAATCAAGGTGGTAAATACTTTTTTTCATCATCATTAAGAGTTGAGGCATCGGGTGGTAGTATGGATTATGCACAAGTTATTTTCTACAAAAATGGCACAAGATTTTATATGCCAACACAATTTCAAACTTCAGCTAATAATATGGGTAATTCTCATTTAAATGCATCAGTTATTTTTGATTTATCTGCATCCGATTATGTAGAAGTATATGGAGCAATATCGGGTTCAAGCACAGCGATAGGTGGAGCTGCCGCAGGCAGTGAAAACAATCAATCTTTTTTTATGGGGTACAAATTAATAGGAGCATAACATGGCAGTAACAACGATACCTTCAGCAGGATTAACTTTAGGATCACAAGTCAACTTCCGTAACCTCATCATCAATGGTGATATGTCTATTGCACAGAGGGGTACTTCAGGAACTGGATTTGGTCCAAGTAAAACTGGCTATCAGTTAGACAGATTTGCATTCAGAAAAAGTGGTGGAGATTCTGCTGTATTTACAATTGCTCAAGATACAGATGTACCCTCTGGTCAGGGTTTTGCTAATTCTATGAAAATAATTTGTACAACAGCTTTAGCTGACGGCTCTATACCCTCAACCCAATGGGTAAGAATAAGATATAGAATTGAAGGTCAAGACTTACAAAAAATTAAAAAAGGAACATCTAGTGCAGAAAGTTTAACATTATCATTTTGGGTAAAATCTCCAAAAACAGGAACACATATTGCTAGTATATATGATGATGATAATGCAAGGTTAATAGCAAAATCATATTCTGTATCCTCAGCAAATACTTGGGAAAAGAAAACAATTACATTTGAAGGAGATACTACAGGAACACTAACAAATGATAATACATCAGCATTTAGAATTGAATGGCATCTTCAAAGTGGAACAGAATATCAATCTGGTTCTTTAGGCACGACTTGGCATACATTTGCTTCTACAAAAACTTCTGTTGGTCAAGTCAATATAGGAGATAATACAGCTAATAACTTCTTTCTAACAGGAGTACAACTAGAAGTTGGTACATCTGCTAGTGACTTTGAGTTCTTACCACATGATGTGAATTTCGATAGATGTATGAGATATTATTTCGAAGAGGGTAACAATGCACAAAGTTTTGTTGCAGGTGCTTTTAATGCCTCTGATTCACCTTTCAGATATCAATTTATGAAACCAATGAGAGCAGCGCCTTCAAGTTCAATAGGTGGCTCAATAAACACAGATTTAAAACTTTATAGTGCGGGAAGTGATAAAACTTTGACTGCTGTATCTTTTGCAGCTATTACTACACATGGTGCAAGAGTAGAAATATCCTCTTCTGGTGCATTTACTGCGGGTCAGACAGGACATTTTTATTTACTAAATAATACAGGAAAATTAAAATTTGATGCGGAGTTATAGATGATACAGACAGTAACAAAAATTATAAGTGCAATTGATAATTCAATTACATATAAAGTTGTTT
>Ga0098043_1000695_pt1 | contig 11967 bp, 11 predicted proteins | sample 9B_taG_FD_92581 | JGI IMG/M metagenome (GOLD analysis project Ga0098043, IMG submission 92581) | Marine viral communities from the Subarctic Pacific Ocean - 9B_ETSP_OMZ_AT15188_CsCl metaG | ecosystem: Environmental > Aquatic > Marine > Oceanic | place: Subarctic Pacific Ocean | collected 2015-01-10 | reverse complement strand
TCACCTACTTGTAAAAACTTGCCAACCTCAGTTAAGTGATCTATTTGATCTTGAACACTCTGTAAAGTATTAATCATTTGATCTGTCGGATTTTGCATCCCATCAACCATATTTTGATACTCTTCTTGGAATTCACTTAAAGCATCTATTTCTTCTTGGAACGGGTTTTCTCCTAAAAGGTTAGGACTATCTCCAAATCCTGATATATCTTCTGCTGTCGTGTTAATAAATTCTTGAAGTTCTTTATTTGCTTTATTTGCCTCTTCAGATGATTTTTGAAAGTTTTTAATTACTTGTTGTTGTATAACATCTAAATCATCAAGTGTGACATTATACTTTTCTTGTAGCTCTTTGCTTTGTCTAATTGCGTTTAAATTTTCTAAATCTTTTTGCAATTTAATATCAGAACTAACTTCAACCTGGTCAATTAGACCTATAAGGCTTTCAAATTGTTGATTTTGTTTTATCTGAGCATCAGTTAGCTCTTCATTAAGTATATTTCGTTTTACTGCTTGTTCAAAAAGAACAGGTTCTAATCTAATTAATTTCTCTAATATACCTTCTTCTTCTTTTTGAGATTTTATCTTATCTTCTATACCTTTTTTAAATTTTAGATATGGATCTTCTGTGCCTTCTAGTTGCTCTACGCTTTGTATTTTACCTGTTTTAACCATCTCATTATACAAGTCCGTTTCTTCTTTCTTTAATTGCTTGGTCTTATCTATGAGATGCTGTCTGGTAGCTATTTGTACCTCTAAATTATTTTTAAATTCTTTATATGTATCTCCTAGTAAACCTAACTCTCTAGCCTGATCTCTATCGGTATTTATAAGATGCATTTTATTTCTTAAAGCTTCATCTTCCTTAGATTTTGATTCTTCTAATGCTTTTACATAAGACGTAAAACCTTGATTTACAAAACCTATGGCTTCGGCTAATTCAGGAAACTTATCTATTAGCATCTGCTTATGTTCCTCAGCTAATTTATCTGCTTCTATGGAATCTTGTGCGTTCATCACATATAATTTAAACGCAGCATCTGTATCTCCGTTTGCAGCATCAAACTCGTGTATTGCTTTTGTCGCATTTCTTTTTTCGTTAGCTAAAGCTTCTGTGCTCATTGAATTTTCATCTATGGCATTTAGTGCCTTACTATATGCTACAAGCTCATTTCTTTGCTCGCTATTATGCTTTTTGCTTAATTGCATAACTTTTGTCAACGCTCTACCACCAACGTGCAATCCATTAGTGTAATCTTGGAATTGTTTATTTAAAATTTTATAACCTGCATCTAAAGTTTTAATTCTCTTAGCAAGTTCTTCTTTTTGATCAGCACTTGTTTCTTCTGCGTCTATTTGGGCTACTAAATCTGCTCTTTGCGCTTTATAGTCTGAAAAATCTCCCATAAAATTGGCAACTGTACCTTTTGTGCTAGCATCAAATAAAGATTTAAGTTTACTCTCTATATTTCCAAATGTTTTCTCTACTCCTATACCATTCAACTCTTTAAATTCATCTGATAAAAATCCTAAAGATTCTGCGACTTTTTTCTGCATATCATTCATTCCATGATACATACCCTCAACATGTTTTTGCATATCTTCAAAATTTTGTAATTCTATAACGCCTTTTGCTATTTCTCGATTTACGTCATCTGTAGTTTCAAGACCCATAACCTGAGTTTTAATATAATTTCTATACACCTCATCTAGTAATGGAAAGTTCTTAATAAGAATATCCATATTATTAGATGAATTTTTAAACTCTGAAGCTTGTTTTTTAATTTGTGCTAAAAACTCAGGATATGATTGTAATTCTAGAACATCATTTAATTTATTTAAATCCTGTGTATATTTTTTTATGGCAGCATCTACATCATCTACTGTCATACCTACCTTAGAAAGCATTTCTTCATTATCTCTATTAGACTTTAAAAAGTCAATATTAGATTGTATTGCCTCTTTTTGAGATTTTTCTGTACCTTTATATAGACTTGTAAGTCTATCTTGTAGCTTTTTATTTTCGTCATTTAAAGTTTTAGTTTCGTCTGTTAATTCTCTTAAATGATCAGGAATTTTGTTTTTATCATAAAACCCTGAATCTTCGATATCTTTAAGTATGGTTTGTAAATTGGTGTATTCATCACGTTGCTTTTTAAGCTCATCTTGCATTTTTTGAAGAGTCATTACATCGTCTTCTTTTACAATAGGATTTTCTAAAAGTTTATCTCTTTGATCATTGAGAGCTTTTAAAACTATTTCAAACTGACCTGCTTCAAAAGTATTTGCTTTTAAAAATCTGCCTTCTTTTTCGAAAAGTTTTAACATTTCTATTTGCTTGTCTATTACCTTAACTCTTTCCTCATTACTATCAGCTAATATTTTTTTATAAATCTTTATAAACTCCATATCTTCTACGCTAAATATCGGCTTTTCCCCTTCTCTCCCTTCTAATATTCCTTGATAGTAGTCTTCTAAGTCTGCCTGATCTTTTCTTACCTTTATAACTTGTTGTATCTTAGTTACTAGGCTTGCTAAGTATCTTATATTCCTACTTCCTGCTTCAAAAGCAGCTTTATCGGCTTCTGTTTGTTCGCCTGTAGCAGACACATTTTCAAGTATTTCTCCTCTAGCTGTTAACAACGCTCCAGTTAAATCTCCTATTGCATCTTCCATTGATTTTGTATTTTCAATGTCAAATAAACCACCCTCTCCAGCAAATGATTTTTCTATACTACTCAATGACTCACCTAACTCATCTTTTAAAAATGAATTCATTTTTTCCATTTGCTCCATTCCAGTTCCAATGTCACCGAAATCCATAAACATAAATTCATCAAAATCGCCTAAGTCAAACAATTCTTTTCTTAAATCTTTAACGTCAGTAGCTAAGTTTGCAATTTTCTCTATTGAATCTTCTGTATTTAATATAATTTTAAACCCAGCTAGTTTCTGTGCTTCTACTCCTAATTCTTCCATTTCTCTAACTAAAGTTGCAAGTGGACTTTCATTCATTTCCTTAAACAATCTACCTATTTCATTAGCTAAATTCGTAACTACACCCATAGTTTTTTCAGCAGCTGGCATTAAAAGATTTCCAAGATCAGCTTGCATTCTTTGGGTAGCATCTTGCATATTAGAAAGCCTACCTACATAAGTATCTGCCATCGCTGCGGTTGCGCCCTGTATACCTATAAGGGGATCTCTCATTGCTCCTATCAATGCTTTTCTAAATTCTGGCAATGTAAGTTTTGATATATCGTCTACTTTAGCAAATGATTTTACAAGATTAAGAACGCCTCTTTCACGAAGTATATCTGCAGCACCTGCTCCTCCTGCGAATGCTCTACCAAATGAATTTGCTGCTTCAGTTGCGTTTGTACCCATAAATGCAGCAAGGTCTGTAATTTCAGTTAATAATTCTCTTGAGTCTGCACCAAACGCTTTTAATTGAGCACCAGCATTTACTATATCCTCTAAGGCAAATGGAGTCTTTGCAGCTTGTGCATTAAATTGATCAAATGCTGCTTTACCCTCACCTAAAGACCCAAATAATTGATTTAATCTAACTTGTAAGGATTGAAAAGATGCGGCGGCATTAATAGCATTACGTGTAATATTTGCAATGGGCTTTACGACTAGTCCTGCAGCAAAACTTACAAGTAATAATTTATTTCTTGCTAAAGCAGCTGTAGTAAGTAGTCCTTCAAAACCTTTCTCTCCATCTCTATTAGCTTTAGTTACCCGTTGCTGTGCCTTTTGTTGTTTTTTGGCATTTTTCGTAACTTCTTTACTTATGCCATTTAATTTATTTTTTTCATTAGCAAGGTCACGAATAGACTTAATTAATTGTGGCGCACCTGTTTGTGTAAACTCAACGGTTATTTTTTGCTTTGGCATATTGCTCTTTCTCTTTTTTGTTAATAGCTGATTTTATCAAAAAAACATTTTTAATCCAATCTGCAGGCTGATCTTTGTATGTCCCTGGATATGGGGCAATTCCAAACTCTTTACAATAAAGATACATCTCTATTAGCTCTTGCGATTTTTCGCAGTATATAGCCTTGCTACACGCAAAGAAAGGTAGTTGAGCCTTGATAGCTAATACTAAATCGAAATTTTTTCCACCTTCTTTGTTTAATGAGATTGTTTCAGCTATAATTAAATCTATTATATGCCAAACATCCTCATCGCAAGTAAATCTTACATTTGGTCTTACCCCATTAATCCAAATAGGAACTAAAGCCTCATATGGATATGAGTCAGAATAAAACCCTCCGACCCAATCATCTATTAAGATGTTGAGTTCGAGTCGGAGGCTACTTCGTTTCCCCCAAAGACAGACTTCAGAATTTCTGCAAAGAAATCATTTCTCTCTATCATATTCATTTGATCTATGACATCGTCTGTAGGCTGTCCATTTGGGTTTGTTGTAAACTTCTTAAAATCTCCACCTATAATAAATTCTCGCATCCAACGAGTAATCATTGATTGTGGAGCTTTCATGTCAACTTTTTGCCAATTACCATCCTTATCTTCAACATGATTGTATTCGATAGTGTCTGATATATTATCTTTCATATCTCTAGTAATCTCTTTTAGTTTTAGTTTACGTCCTGTGCTTAGTTTTATTTCCATTTTATTATCCTCTTATTTTATTTTTATGATGCAAGGTCAAAAGTTATTACATTTCCTGATCCTACTCCTACACCTTTCATCTCAACATCCATCATCATAACATCGCCTTCACTTAGTGCTACGTTAGTTAGTATTGCAGCTGGCAAAGATATCGAACAATCTGTAGCTGAAGTTTGAGTCATAGTTAAAGCATTCGCAGTTAAGTGTGAGCCAGCAACTTGCGTATTAAAAGAATTTAATAAACCTTTAGTTGCAGCATCATACTTAACTTGTGCATTAGCAGTAACATTTATTTCTGAAGCTCTTCCATATGCTGTGTATCCTGTTGATGAAGTACCAGTATATACACATGGGCTTGATATAGTTACTCCAAAATTATTTAATACTATATTACTTGAAACTCCACCAACTGCTTGTGCACTTAAACCTGACATAAATAGTTTGTCACTTCCTGCGTAAATTGCGCCGCCTGAAGTTGTACTAGGTGTGTCCTCATTTGCAAGATTTGGATTCTTACCAGAAGATATTGTAGCAGAGAACATATACATACCACCGTTAGTTCCCATGTCTGCTGTAATTGAAAATTCACTACACTTGCAACCTGGAATTACAATATTAACACCATCTGTTGTATCAGGGGCAGCCAAAACTAGAGTAAATGTTTTATCTCCTTCTGCGACTCCATACGCTCCACTAACTCCAGTTGCATTATATGCTAAACTTACATCTTGTAGTGCTCCAGGTGTCAAAGCATTTCCACAAACGCTTTGTAGTAGCATGTTATGACCACCATCTTTATGATAGATACCTGAAAGAGTAACTGATACCTCTCTGTGTTCATTGTCTTGGAAGAAATCTTGAGCTGCTAGAACTCTTCCTGTTGATGTTCTTACGTCCATAACCATATTTGGATTTAAACTTGGGAAAGCTACAGAATCAACGTCTAGCTGAAATAAACCTGATGTGATAGCAGGTGATGTTCCAGTAGTTGCTTCTTCTATAACAAATGCCTTAAAATCCTTGGGTGAAAACATAGCATTAGCCATATCTATTTACCTCCTTTTTTACTAACAGGAGCTGATTGCCCTGCTATTGTTATTTGTTTTTTAATAGATTTAGGAATTGATTCTTCTTCTATTCCTATTTCTTTACCTTGATTTAGGGCAATCCAAATATTTTCATCTAATCCAGAGAAATTATTATTAGAAGATAACTTCTCGCCCTCTTTTAACTTTACTTTTACTTTCGCCATAATAATCCCTCCTTATGAGATATTACCTGTGTGTTGACCTTTCCAAACGAGTAATACCACATACTCGTTTTCTTCCTCTAAAGCATTTAATTCAGTAGACTCTATTCTACAATTATATAGATTAGATGTATCTGATAATGTTGTAGATATATTGTCGTGAACTAAAGCTTCAATTCTTGATGTATATCTAAGCACATGCTCTAAAGAAGAAATCTTTATATTTTTATCTAGAAAATAATAATACATATTTATTGTGTATTCTCTGCTTTCTGCTGTAGAGAAAAACTCAATTAACTCACTACCTAATGGATCGAGTCTTATATATTGACTACCTTGTGGTTTAGTTTCGTGCCCAACGTAAACTGGAACAGATCCGCTAAACTCATTTCTAAATATGTTTTTAATTTTACTTAATATTTTAGTATATGTATCTTCAGGCGTTATTGCCATTATAGACCTCTATTTCTTGTCATTTTTATACCTGTAATATCAGATGCATCTGTCATCTCATTAACACCTCTTACTTCAACTTCAAACTCATCATCTAATGCCGCCTGATCAGAATCTGCATCTCCCCCAAATCTAATTTGTAGACCATAGGCTAATGGTTGGTAATCTCCTGTTATAATTTCATTGTCAACTACTTTGTTGTTTTTTAGCATATTTTCGTCTTTAACAAATACTGAATACTTTCCTGTTCCAAAAGCTCCTGCTGTAGTAATTTTTACTTTTATTAAATCAAAATCTACAAACCTTGCATCTCCTTTTGTATCTACAGGTCTTAGTTTTCCATCTGTATAAACAACATCTCTTATAACGCCTTTAGATGCATCTCCAGTATTTTGAAATCCTATAGATGCTCTACCTGTATTTAAAAGTTCTATGTTTTTTTCAAACTCTGCTTCTACTGACTCTAAAATTTCTGAATTTGGAGTGTGAGTTCTAATCATAAATGCTACAGCTATTAAAGCAGTTGTTCTGACTATAATATAATCAAATTCACCTGCGCTATTCTTCCATTGTGATTTGGGAAGTTTTGGGTCTAACCTAGAATCAAGATATCTACTTGCATCTGTTCTAAACTCTGTTACCATAGAGGCGAAATTTTCACCAACCTCTACTAAAGAGTCTGCTGGGTTAGAGCCAAATTTTAATACTATAAAATCATTATCTGCATCATATAGATTATCTCCATTGACAGTTGGTGTGAAGTGTTGATATATAGGATTTGGATGAGCATGCGTTGCTGCTGTTGTTCCTAATACACCTCTTTCAACGGTTATAGTATCTGGGTTGACATCTGCTTTTGATTTTACAAACATTATCTCATCATTAACTTTTATAAACGTATTAATATTTATAGTAGAAATATCTGTGCTAAGTCTAAAAGAAGTGTCTGTTGCATTTGTATCTGAATATATAATACCAATGCTTGATGTGCCTATAGTTTGATTTCCTGATTGTTGCGACTTACCATCAATAAACAAATGAGTCATTAAGCCTGAATCATAAGAAGCGTAAACACTTAATGTCGAATCATCTGCTTTTGTAAATGTTTCTGTAACCCATCCATATATAGGAGTCTTTTGATCGTATTCATCTATTTGTGGAAATACTCTTTTTAATTCTTTATGCGTACAATATATTGGGGCTGATGCCATTATTTACCTCTCATTTTTCTTCTTACTTTTTTAGAGTATTTCGCTCTTTGTTTACCTGCTTTTGTTGCTTTTCTTTTCTTCCTATTCTCATATGCCTTTTGAGCTTTAGTTAGTCCTGCTCTGACAGACTTAGGGAGATATCTGCCTCTTTTACTTTTAGGTTTTTTCTTATCACCCTTGCTTATATAATCCCATTTTTGAGATGTCCACTTTTTTAATGACCTTTGTGATTTTTTAAGTGCCATTACCTATAGCCTCCACCTGCAGCTTTATATCTACGAGCAAGCATTTGTGCTTTACGGGCACTCCATTGACCTGCTCTGCCACCTTTTGTTCCTCTTTTAATAGCGTAAAACAACCTCTTCCTTAACGTAGGCTTTGTATAGTTTCCTGCTTCGTTAACTCTACTTTTTGCTCTACGCTTTTTTGTTCTTCTTTTTTTTCTCGCCATACTACCATGCCTTGCAAGACCAATATCTTGCTGTTGTTCTGTCCTTAGCAGTAGCACAATTGTGCCTTGCTCTAAATGATTTTCTTCTTCCTTTTTGATTCTTTTTTATTCTCATATTGGGATCGCCAAAGGTTACTCTTTTTACTCTACCTGATCTAGTCTTAACAAAGACTTGAGATTTTTTTCTACCATAACCTGGTTGTCCTCTTCTAATACGAGAGGGCTTATTCAATCTAACTGATTTACCTTTGAATTTTGCCATTTCACTTCTTTTTCTTACGTCTTGCTTTCATCTTTTTTTTCTTACGTTTTTTTGGTTTTCCCATTTTATAACCATATGCCATGCCGATAATCTCCTATCTTTAATAAAAAACTAAAGTTCTTATTTTGGTGTTTACTTTTGGATTTAAGCTTCTTGCGTAAATTCTATCTATTATATTTCCTTGAGAACCAGTAGCCTCACCAATCTCAGCATCTCCACCTGCTAGAGCAGAATTTGTATTAGCAGTTATTTTAAATTCTGCGTTAGTTGGACATCCTGTAAAACTAATCTCACCAGTTTCATAATTAATTGTACCAGTTCCACCTTGAGGTCTAATCAAATTTCCCTTACCATCGTCGTATAGGTAACTAGTAGAAATTTTTCTCGATATATTTTTAAATGTTTTTGCAGTATCTTTAGAAACATCTGCAGCTCTTGCTAAATCTTGAGTTACATTAAAATCACCATTAGCAAATAAGCTTGCACCTGTTGTACCTGCTGCTAAAGCTATAGCAGAACTGCTTAGGTTAGTATTAGATGTAAATCTTACATCACCTCCAATTAGACCAACGGTCGCATTTAATACTGAATTGTCATTGATAGCTGTTTGTATTAAATTCAGAACAGCTTGGTATGTTACTGTTGATCCTGTGGTTATATTTAGCTCTTGTTGCACACCACCATCTTGTTGTATTTTGAAATAATACTGAGTGCTTGCAGTTAAACCTGTGGAAGAAGATAGGGTCTTGCCACTTAGTCCACACTCTTGATATTTACCTTCAGTATAAAATCTAATTGCTACTGAGCCAGGAACTATGCCATCAATATTTTCAGCAACTCCATCCCCTGCTGCGTTCCTTCCTTGACCAAAAAATGTAGAGCACTTATAGTTACCGAATCTATCAGTTTGAGCAACTGAATGATCATTGAATTCTACATTATGGTTACCGACAAAGTGATATATATTTGAAGTGTTTGTATGTGAAGCAGCTGTACTTCCTAGTTGACCTCTTATTACAGTTAAATTGTTTGTAGATATTGCAGTAACTTCCATTACTTCATTATCTATTCTAAAGAAATCTCCGACCATAAATAGATCGCCATCTCCTACTGCTATTGTTGTTACTGAAGCATCATGAGTTCCATTTAAGTCTGTACCTATATCTACACCAAGTTTTCCAGAATCATAATCAGTTAAGCCTGACACAATAGTATCTAATACTTGAACTTGATTTGCTGCACTCGTTACAGCTCCTGGGTCTGTACTTACATCTCTAGTATAGCTAACAAATTTATTGGAAGGCAATATCATATGATCGCCTGGAGGCAATATAGTATTAAAGGTTGTCCACCAAATTACCTTTGTACCTGTATCTGTACTTGAAATCGTTCCTGTACTTTCAGATGAATGTGTAGCATCATATAGTTGAGTGCGAAAAGCTATTTCTGCAGCAGCTACCCCCGTATTATGAATGCATATAGTTTTTGCACCTTGTAGTTTATTTGAACCTTTTGTTGTGCCCATTTCGATTAGTTGATATAGTTCACTTGATCCGCCAAGAGGTGCTGCTCCATGATCCAACTCTTGAGTGAAATCATATACGTCTTCATACGTTGCAGTTTTTTGAAATGAATACTTATTCCTTCCTGCTGTTAAATTTATTATTTGATTATAACTTTCCATTTTTTCTCCTAGCCTTTAATATAATATTTTACATACACTTTTGCGTGTAAATCGTTATTTGTTCCGTTTTGTTTTGCCATAAAAAGAAGTATATTCCCTGCGCTAGCAGTAGTTGTAGTCGCCGACAAGTCACTTATATACATCTTAGTATTGTCATACGCAGCTGCTGATTTACTATATAGTATCGTTCCGCTAGATAAATCGCCAGTATTACTATCTAAAGCAAATGCATTCAAACTAAATTCTATATTATCTGAACTTGAACTATCTCCCACAAAAAGAATCTTTACGTCTGTAATTACTATTGTGTAAGGCAAAAAAGCATATGTTGATACTGCGTGTTTTATACTATCGGTACTAACATCAAATGTTGTCGCAGGCGATGAACTTGTTCCCATATTGTTATCATCCGTTCCCGATATTAAAGATCCATTTCCATAAGCTAGTGGAGTCCAAGTATTAGCTGATAAACTTAAATCGTAGGAATTAAATTCAAAACATCCTGAGTTAACTACGTTACTCATTGCAAGAACTGTTTGAGCAGATGTATTTACGCTAAATACTGAGCTACCTGATGTATTTTTAATATCTAAAGAAGTTGTAGTGTTATCACTTTGTGGCTTTATTAATACCTCGTCGTCTGATATTTGCAAAGCACTTGATTGCCCATTTCCATCTTTTATTGTCTGCTTATTTGTATTTAATCCACTCCCACTATTATCTACTATAAGTAAATCACCAAACCTATCTTTAACTGTTGAATTTCCTAAACTCATTTATTCTCCTTATGAACCATCGTATATTGTCGCTGGCAATGCTGTTGCTTTCATTATAAATGGATGATTACCTTGACCTACTGACAATCGCCCTCCATATTGCAAGTACGCTGTTTTTGTTTCACCATTTGTACTAAATGCCGCCCAAAATGTATTATCACTTCCAACGTCTGCTAGATCATCTGAATCTAAAACCCATTTAATATTTATAACTTCATCATCGGCTTCTCCATCAGAATGAAAAACTCCAATGCCATCATATTCATATTCTTGTGATAAAGCACTATAACCATCTGTAGCATTTTGTGTACTTAAACTTGTTTCTATATGAGTGCTTGTCGATACAATATTTATTAAAGCTGCCATTTCTATTTCAACACGTTCACTTGGTGGTGTTTTAAATGTAATTTTATGATTATCATGCTCTACGGTCATTGAGTTTTGTATTTCAAAACTTGTAGTACCACCTGTAGAAGTTAATCTTGTATATCCAAGTATCATTCCAGCATAAGCACTATTAGCTGCACTAAATTCATTCCCTGCTTTTTTAGCTACAAAATTACCATTATGTGAATCTAATTCAATACTAGCACCAGAATCTACAACAAAGTCATCTGCTACAATTTTATCTAAACTAGTGATTGTTAAATCTCCACTAGAATATGATACATCTGATAAATCATTTAAAGCTGATGCTCCACCACCACTACTACCCAAAACATTTCCTGATCCATCTGTTATAGTTCCTGCTGTGAGAAAATTACCACTAGCATCTAAAGTTGCCTTGGTCGCACCGCCTACTGTAGCATTGCCTGCATCAAATTTTAATTTATTTGAGTCATTTGCATCATTGCCAATTGACCATTTTACTAATACAGCATTGTACAATAACAAGCTTGCATCAAAGCTGCTATCTCCAAAAAGTGCGACTTTAGCTGCGCTTGATGATCCAGTTTTATCTACAATAAGATCACTTCCTGTAAATGTAAATAATCCATCTGATTGATTGTGAATTATCTCTCCATTTCCAAATGTCAATGTATTTCCATTAATAGTTAAATCTCCAGCTAAAGTCAAATCTTTATCCATAAATACTTCTGCAGGAGGATTGTGCACCAAATCGTCAACGTAAGCTTTGTTTGCTAATTCGTAATCAATGGTTGGTACTTTATCGTAACCTACTTGCTCTTCTGAAAATAAAAGTTTTGTGTTTTTACCACCTATTTTTAGTGGTTTCATAATAG
>Ga0098043_1000691_pt1 | contig 12001 bp, 15 predicted proteins | sample 9B_taG_FD_92581 | JGI IMG/M metagenome (GOLD analysis project Ga0098043, IMG submission 92581) | Marine viral communities from the Subarctic Pacific Ocean - 9B_ETSP_OMZ_AT15188_CsCl metaG | ecosystem: Environmental > Aquatic > Marine > Oceanic | place: Subarctic Pacific Ocean | collected 2015-01-10 | reverse complement strand
TTAATGATTTAACTTTTAGTACAGCTACAGTTACAGCTAGAGGATGCATGATCTATAATGATACTAACGGTGACAAGTCAGTGGCAACTATAGATTTTGGTGGAGATAAAACATCAACAGCAGGAGACTTTACTATAGTTTTCCCAGCTGCAGCTGCATCAACTGCTATTATAAGAATAGCTTAGTTTTAGCCTAGTATGGCTATTATAAATGGCTGGGGTCGAGGCACATGGGGTGAGGGTGCTTGGGGCGAAGCTTTACCTTTTACTTTAACGGCACCTAGTGCAGCAACATCAGCATTAGGAACTGTCACTATTGATGCTGAAGCAAACTTCACTCTTACAGGTTTAAGTGCCACAGCAGTTAATGGTGGTGTTGCGGTAGATGCACCAGGAGTTGTAGGTGTCAATGGTTTGGCAGGTGTGTCTGCTTTAGGAACTGTTATTACACCATCAACCAATGTTTTAACTATTTCAGGATTAGCTGGCACCTCAGCACTAGGGACTGCAACTACTGATGCAGAGGCTAATGCAAGTGTTAGTGGTTTAGAAGCCACAAGTGGTCTTGGCACTCCAACCATTACAGCCAAAGCTAATCAAACTCCAACTGGACAGGGTGCTACATCAGCACTTGGTACTGCAACCACTCAAACTGATAATAGATTTGAAATAAATGTATTTGATAATACTGTTGGATTAGTTGGAGATCCAACCTTTAATTGTAAATGTTCAGTTACACTAACTGGTGTATCAGCTACAGCAGAGGTTGGAAACCCATTTAAGTGGCAAGAAGTAGATGATAGTCAAACTCCTAATTGGAAAGAAATAGCTGCATAGGACTATAAAGTTTGTGTTTTTTATTATAACATATAGTAGAGGTTTAAATTATGGCAACTTACGTAAATAATCTAAGATTAAAAGAAATAGCAACAGGTGATGAAAGCGGTACTTGGGGCACTTCTACAAACACTAATTTAGAGCTGATAGGAGAGGCTTTAGGTGTTGGTACAGAAGCTATTACTACTAATGCTGATACTCATACTACTACTGTAGCAGATGGTAGTTCTGATGCAGGTAGAGCTTTTTATTTAAAATACACAGGCACTTTAGATTCAGCTTGTACGATTACGATTGGTCCAAATACTATGAAGCGAGTTCAAATTATTGAAAATGCAACAAGTGGATCTCAAAATATAATTATATCTCAAGGCTCTGGTTCTAATGTAACTATCGCTCCTGGAAAAGTAGCGGTAGTTCAATTAGATGGAGCAGGATCTGGAGCAGCAGTTTTAGATGCACTTACAGATTTAGCTGTTACCGATAGCTTATCAATCAATGGTACAACCTTAACCATAGGTGATGCAACAGCCGAAGATACTAAAATAGTTTTTGATGGTAACGCCCAAGACTTTTATATAGGACTTGATGATAGTGCTGATGATTTAGTAATTGGTTTAGGATCTGCGGTAGGTACAACACCAGCTATATCAGTAGACGAAAACCAAAATGTGACCATGCCACAAATAGTTACTGCGTCTACTTCAGCTAACATAACTCAAGTGGCTTTAACTGACGGTACAGTATCTTGGGATGCAAAAGCTGCAGCAAATGCTTTTTTACTACTTGAAGAAAACTCAACTATAGGTAGCCCTAGTAATTCAGTAGAGGGAGCTATTATTAGTATTGAGGTAGCACAACATTCTTCGAGCGGTCCATATACATTGGCATGGAACGCTGTATTTGAATTTGTTGGGGATGTGACTCCAACACAGACCGCTACAGATGCTAAGACTGATATATACGCTTTTAGATACAATGGTTCAAAATGGCAAAACATTGGTATTAGTCAAAACTTAACACAAAGCTAAAATGGAAACCCTACAGAGAACTGCAAATAGAGGAAGTGTCTCGACTGGGTATGATATTGATAACTCTTTGAAGCTAGAAGATGATAACACAGAGGGAATGGCAAAAAATTTCACTGGTGATGGTGATAGAAGAACTTGGACATACAGTACTTGGGTAAAAAGAACAGAAATTACTGGTTCTGATGCTTTTCATTTATTTGGTGCATCATATAGCAATATACAATTTATGACTAATGACCTATTAAGGGTTGAATTATATGATGGTAGTAATACTCGTTATGCTGACTTAAACAGAGTATTTCGTGATACTTCCGCTTGGTATCATATAGTAGTAGCTTTAGATTCAACACAAAGCACAGCGGCAGATAGAGTAAAAATATATATTAATGGTGTGCAAGACACATCTTTTAACAATAACACCTATACAAATATGTCTCAAAATGACCAGTTTGATTTTGGTTCGGCATCAGCTAATTATCAGTTTGGGTATTATTTTGCAGGTGGTTCTAATGATAGAAGATTTTGTGGCTATGTAGCAGAAACACATTATGTAAATGGAACTGCATTAACCTCTGATAGTTTTGGTGAGTTTGATAGTGATACTGGTATTTGGATTCCTAAAGCATATTCAGGCTCACATGGAAGCAAAGGTTTTTATTTTAAATTTGATGATTCTTCTAATTTGGGCAAAGACTCAGCAAGTAGTGGTATAGGAGATTTTACTTTAACAAACATCACAGCCGCAGATCAAGCTGTGGACACACCTACTAATAATTTTTGTACGCTTAGTCCTTTAAATACTGAAAATAATGGAGGAGGTGATGTTGAGTACACGGAGGGTGCAACAAAAGCAAAAACCTTAGCAGCAGACGAACCTGCATCAGGCTCAATGGCTATTACTAAAGGCAAATGGTATTTTGAATGTAAAGCACTTTCAAATTCTGAAATTATGGCTGGTTGGGGAGTACCAAATTCATGGGGTACTAGCACAGACAATCCAGGCAATGATGAATACAGTTTTGCTGTCCATCCTGTTGGAAGAGTTTATTATTATGGCAATTCATATATTGATTTTTCCCCATCTGTTTCTTTTGATACAAATGATATTATATCAGTTGCAATAGACGCGGATAATGGTTTTTGTTATTGGGCAAAAAACGGAACTTATATGAATAGTGCAACTCCTACAAGTGGTGCAACTGGAACTGGTGGTTTTAATTATTTATCTGGTAGTACAGGTGCAAATATGAAAATAGTAGATGGAGACTTTTTAGTTCCTGCTTTTAGGGTGAATTACTATACCAATAGTGGGATACTTTTAAATTTTGGTGGCTATACAACCATAACAATCTCAAGTGCGGCAAGTGACGCCAACGGTTACGGAGTTTTTGAATATGCACCACCATCAGGCTACTATGCCTTATGTACTAAAAATTTAGCGGAGTACGGATAATGGCTTATACAAATATAGACGATCCATCAGCATTTTTTCATGTGCAAACTTATACAGGTACAGGTGCAGACCAAGATGTCGTAAATGATGCACATGCAGGTAATTTTAAGCCTGATTTTTTAATTATAAAAAATAGAGGCAATGCCAGTTATGGACCGCATTATTACGATTCTACTAGAGGTGTAAAAAGATATCTTTATTCTGACCAGAATTATGGAGATGACCAAGAAACAAATAATGGTAATGGAAGTGGCTCTGTTCAATTATTTAATACTAATGGTTTTAGAGGAGGTGCATCATCTAATTTTTTCAATGTTGCATGGACAAATGGTTTAGATAATACCTATGTTGCTTGGCAGTGGAAGATAAACGGAGGCACTACATCAACTTTATCAAATACTGGTCCTGACTCAGTTGTGCAAGTAAATACAACTATGGGTGTAAGTGTTCTTACTTATACAGGCAATGGCTCAAACTCAAATGTTAAACATGGCTTAGGGGAAGTTCCTGATATGATTTGGGTTAAAAGAAGAGATGGAGGAGATGCAGACTGGGCGGTCTGGCACAAAGATTTAGGCACATCTTCTTATTTTTTAAAACTTAATTCAAATGTTGCTGAAGCTTCAGGTGTTTGGGATGGTGTATATCCAAGCAGTGAAAAGTTCTTTATTTCAGGTGGTTCTAGTTTTGTAAATGTAAATGGTAGTAACTATGTTGCTTATGCATTTAAAAGTAAACAAGGTTTTAGTAAGTTTGGCAAGTATGTGGGAAATGGTTCAGCAGATGGTACATTCGTCTACACAGGATTCAAACCTGCTTTTGTGATGGTAAAAAGAACTGATAGCACAGGAGCTTGGGTTGTTAATGATCGCAGAAGAATTGGTAATAATCCTAATAATTATGATTTATATATAAACACTACTGATGATGAAGAAGATAATGATAGGTTTGATTTATTGTCTAATGGCTTTAAAGCAAGACTTAATAGTTCTCCATCAAATGTATCTGGTGGTAAATACATTTTTATGGCATACGCAGAAAATCCATTTGTAACATCAACTAGCATACCAACAACAGCTAGGTAAAATAATTAATTTGAGGTAATATAAAATTATGTGGGCATTAGTAGAAGATAGTAAAATAAGTAAGGTTTATAATAGCCCTACACAATTAACGATAGGGGATATTAAATATCCAAGTAATATTCATAGCCTTTGGTCAGAGGCAGAGCTAAAAGCCATAGGTGTATATATAGTAATAATAGATAATTCTAATTATAAAAACCCTGAATATTACATTAACACTAATCAAGAATTTAAGTTTGCAAGCAATAAGGTAACTGCAAGTTATGGAAGTGCAACAGCAAGAGCATTAGATGATTCAACTGATAGTGATGGAAATGTAACTAGAGGATTAAAATACAAGTGTTGCCAAAAAGTAGACAAAGAAGCTTATGGTTTATTGCAACCAAATGACTGGATGGTGGTTAGAAATGCAGAAAGTTCTAAAGCTATACCGTCAGACTGGCTGGACTATAGAGTAGGAGTAAGAACAGCGGCATCAAGCATGAGAACAAAAATAAATGCAGTTTCAACTGTAGATGCTTTAGCTGATCTTTATAAATATAATGATGCTACACCACCAGTAAGACCACTTGGTGAGTTTCCAACCCCACCAACTTCATAGGAGTAAAATATGTTAGATTTAACTTTAAAATTAATACAATTAGCACCTTGGGTAATATCAGGTGCATCACTTATTTGTGCTTTAACACCCACACCAAAAGACGATCAAATGCTTGCAAAGGTATATTGGCTTATTGACTGGTGTGCAATTAATATAGGTAAAGCAAAAGATAAATAATGTCTGAAGTAAAGCAGGCATTGAACAAAATAGCTACACATGAAAAAGAGTGTAGTTTACGTTATCAAAACATAGAACAAAGGTTAGAGTCTGGAGCTAAACGTTTTGATAAATTAGAAAACATGATATGGGGTGTTTACCCTTTTATAGTTATAAGCGTAGTTTTAGCTAAATTTTTATAATGGACGAGCATAGAAGTAGATTTTCTGGTGATATGGACCGTAATGAAGTTGAGATGGATCTCAATAAATTTATGTCTATGATAGAGGAAATATCTCAATTAAAAGATAAAATAAGAGAACTTGAGGATGCAACTAATGTAAACCCTCATCAAAAATGGATTCATTTAGCTCAAGCAGTAGACTCATGGAGAATATTCCCAAGAGCTTTTTTAACTGTATATATTATTCTTTTATATACAACGGTTATGTGGTTTATGGATTTAGAAGCACCTAATTTTGAACAATCAGGATTAATTTCTGTAGTCGTTGGAGCAGGAGCTGCATGGTTTGGTTTATATGCAGGAACTAGTGGTGCTAGTAAAAGTTTTAAAGGCGAAGATAAATGAAAGACGACCAAAGAAAGCATGACAATATGCTTGTTTGGGCAGCTTTGATGTTTTGTATAACATTAGTTGCAGGTATTTCTATTAAAGTAAATGCCCAGTCTAGTCAGCAATCTGGTACAGCTTGCGTAAACGGTACACAGTATTGTGAAAATTCTAATGTTTATACAACTAACCAGACTACTACAAATAATACTAACACAAACACCAACACAAACTCAAACACAAATAACACCACGACGAACAACACTAATGTTTCCACAAATACCAATGTATCAACTAACACAAATAATTCAACTAACACAAATAATAACACATCAACCAACACTAACGTAAACACTAATGTAAATACATCAACAAGCAGTGCAACTTCTAATAACACTAATACAAATATAAACACTTCTACATCTACAAGTAATGTAAATTCAACAGTAAATCAAACTGTAAATAATACGAACGTAAATACATCAACTAGTACATCTGATAATACTAATAGAAATATTAATGAGTCAACTTCTCAGTCAAACGTTCAAACTAATAATGTAAATCAAAATAATAATAATACTAAGTCTGACAATACAAATAGAAATATTAATGAATCTAACTCTACTCAAACTATAAACCAAAACGTAAAAAGTGAGGCACCACCAGCATCTGCTATAGCTCCTTCTATAATGAGTTATAGTCAAGATTTATGTACAACTGGACTTAGTGGAGCTTTTCAAGGGCAAGTATTTGGTTTAAGTGGTGGTAAGTCTGTAAGGGACATGAATTGTGAAAGATTAAAACTAAGTAAATATCTTTATGATATGGGAATGAAAGTAGCCTCAGTTAGTTTATTATGTCAAGACGAAAGAGTGTTTAAAGCTATGTGGAGTGCTGGAACTCCTTGTCCCTATAACGGTAAGATAGGTGAAGAAGCTAGAAGTTTATGGGCTAAAAACCCTAACAAAAGACCAGATAAAAAAGATATTGAAGCAGAGTTTGTTGCAGAGTGCACAAAGGAAAATAACCCCAAAAGAGATAAGATAAATAAAGATGTTGTTGGGGCAGTAAAAGTTATTTACACTAGAAAAACAAAATCTAAAAAACAATGCAAAAAAGAATTATATGGGGGCTAGTTCTTCTATCCTGTAATATCTCTAGTCAGTACATTTACGAAGCTAATCAAGATTTATTTCAGTTACAGAAAAACGCAAATAATTTTGAGGGTGAGTTAGCTTACTCAGTAGGTGATGATCAATTATCTACTTCAATAGATTTAACTTTTAATTTTACTTTTTACGGTCAAACTTTTGATAAAGCAAGAATGGCAACTAATGGTTGTTTACATTTTGGTTTAGGCACAGGTAACGTGAATTATAATAATTATTGTGGTGATTACACACCTGACCCGATAGGTTCTCAATATACTTATACCATGTTTCCTTTTTGGACAGATCTTATAAGAGATAATAATTCTAGAATGAAGTCTTGGGGAGATAATACTAAGATGATATTTGGTTGGTATGATATGCGGGAATACAACCGTAACTCAGACAATAGCTTTGAGGTTATACTCTATCCTAATAATTCATTTGAGTATAGATATGATGAACTCGATATTATTAACCATGATGTAATAATAGGTGAGGTAGGGGCTAACTCAACTCAGGTGTATCAATACCTATTTCACGATGAATGTAATACAGGCACTACTAATACAGGTAGCTGTGTAAACACAAACTGGAACAACACTTCAAGTAATACTTTATTAGAGGGCGGTGGCAGTTTGTATGGAGTGGGTAGTGGTAATGGGCTTGATTGTTCAGATCCTTTAAATAATAGTAGCTGTGCAGGTTATGCAGATGCTTTTTTAACACAACAATGTAATATAAACCAGCTTTATAGTGAGTCATGTCCTAGCTATTGGTCTGCTTATGATGATCAACAATGTGATGAAGATCCACAGTATGCACCTTTTTGTCCTGGATTTAGCCAACAAGAATCAGTGGCTTTTTTTGATGAAAGGAACGTAGACTTTGGGTTCGTAGATGAACAAGAACAGTTTGCCACTGGTATATTCATAGACGACGGACAACACCACCACGGCGAATCTATAACAATTATTGAAATTTTTGAGGAGGAATTATTCCCACCTTTTGAAGAGTTTCATGATGATGACTTTCAAGAATTTTTCAATGAACCTGAACCTGAGGAATTAATTATTTTCTTTGAACCTGAACCGTTACCTTTTATAGAAAACTTTGATCCTAGACATGGTGACCCTGTACACCAAGATGACATACTATTAGAACAGTTTGTTTTACAAGAAACTTTATTTGTAGAGGATTTTACTGAACCTGAAAATTTTTTAGCTATTAATACTATAGAAGAACTTGATACTTGGTTTGAAGAAGAAACTAGGGAAATAAGAGAAGAGATTAGAGAAGAAAGGATAGCTGAAAGAGATGAACCTGAAGAGGAGTTTATAGAAGAAATATTTGAGGAAGAAGCGGTTGAAGAGGTGTTTGAAGAGTTAGAGGAAGTGTTTGAAGAATTAGCAGAGGTTGAGGAAGAAAATAATGATGAAGTTTTAGAAGAATTAGAAATTATTGAGAATGATGAACCTACTAATAAAAGTAAGAATAAAAGTGTAGCGTTAAGGGTAATAAAAAATGCACTCAATACCGCCACTAACAGCGTTAATTATGGGTCTAGTTCTAATCAAAATAGTTCATCAGGAGCAATTAGTTCAGCCATAAGTACAGGTAATACTAATACAGGGTCAACAGGCGGGATTAGTACCTCTAGCTCACCTAGTATATCAGATCAATATGCTAGTGCTACTGCTCAAAATAATCAAGTTTTATCTATGAGCGGAGATGTAGGTGGGTCTGTAACAGTTAGTATTACACCTATGAATACCGTTGACGGCAGTGCTGAAGTAGTGATGGCTGATGTACAAGTACAAAATGTTCAAGGTGAGATTGATACTGCTGTAGGTGGTGTAATGACACAATCCGAAGCAGATCAAATAGCTGATAAAATTATAGCACAAAATATAGAATCTCAACAACAGGAAATACAAGAGGAACAAGCTAATACTGGAGAATATGGTGATGAGTCTAAGCTTATAGCCTTATTAGGTTACGTGCCTGCTTTTGAAAACTATAAAGTACAAGAGTTACCCAAGCAAACAACTTGGTATCAAGAAAAAGAGATCTATAGTAACATTACTCTTACAGACAATATAAACGCTTTTTATAATTATGCGAGTACTAATATAAATAATTTACAAAGCATGATTGATAATCAGCCCAATATATGGAGATAAAACATGGATTGGTTACAAAGTAAAACTACGCAAATAATAGCTTTAGTAGGTATAGTTGGTACACTTGCTGGCTTTGGCTACACTGGTGCTGAGTATGTTAATAGGTTAGAAAACCTTGAAGCTAAAATAGGTGGTATAAGTGAAGCAGAGGATAACGTACAAATTATTGAAGAACGCTTTGCTTCGATAGAAACCTCAGTTCAGTTTTTAGAAAAAGCAGTAGACAGTATAGAAGTACCAGACACTACAGAAATCAAAACAGACATAGCTACTATAAAAGCCGATTTAGAAAGTTTAGATAAACAAATAGAGGAGATAAAAAATGAAAATAAAAATCCTCTTGCTGGTTAGTTTGTTCATATTAGGTTGTTCAACTCAATCTAAATTTATACCCATAGCTGAAAACTCTAGCTTAGAGTGGAACGATAAATTTGACTCTGATGCATGGCGGGAAAAATACAAAAAATGTGAAGCTTTTTTATATTCGGATACTGACGCTTGGAGTTGGTGTATGGACAATGAGTAAAGTTTTAACAGGCATAGTTTTAGTTTTGCTTGCAGTTTCTTATTACTTGTATAGCCAAAACCAAATACTACAAGCTAATAATTCTGCTCTAGAGGGTGCGGTAGCTACGCAAGAAGAAGCGATTAAATCATTACAAGCGGACTTTGAATTACAAACACAACAACTACAAGACCTCAACGTTAAAAGTCAAAAAGCACAAAGAGAATTAAACAGGTACACACAGTTTATACAAAACTACGAATTAGCTTCTAAAATATTAGCTGATCCAGTAGAAATGGAAAGGAAGATTAATAATGGTACAAAACATATTATGGAAGATATCGAGCAAATCAGTAATACTGTTGATAGCCTTGATAATGGTCTCCAGTTGCAGCCTACTACCAACTAAACAAATACAGGTTAGTACAAAACCTGTAGAAAGGCAGATAGTTCAACCTATCATGCCTAGAGAGATTGATCTTAAACAACCTCAATGGATAGTTATAACCCCTGATAATTGGGAAGAACAGTTAGCAAGAATAGAAGAACAAGAGGGTGAACTAGTGTTTCTAGCTATGACTATACCTGACTACGAAGTAATGGCGTATAATATGCAAGAGTTAAAAAGATACATAATTGAATTAAAAGATGTAGTAGTCTATTATAGAAAAGTTACTACAGGGGAGAAATAAAATGAAAATATCAGATAAAGGTATAGATCTTATCAAACATTTTGAGGGCTGTGAACTTGAAGCTTACCAATGCGCAGCAGGTGTATGGACCATAGGTTATGGTTCAACTCACGGTGTACAAGAGGGGGATAAGTGGTCACAAGAAAAAGCTGACTATATGTTAATAAAAGAATTAGAAGACGAGTACGAGGGCTATATTAACGATATGGTAAATGTACCTATAAACCAATGTCAGTTTGACGCTTTAGTTTCTTGGGTATACAATCTTGGACCTAATAATCTAAAACAATCAACTTTATTAAAAGTTTTAAACTCAGGTGATTATGCAGGAGTTTTTGAACAAATACTTAGATGGAACAAAGTCGGAGGTAAAGTTTTAGAGGGATTAATGAGAAGACGTAAAGCTGAAGCACTTATGTTCGATGGTAAAGATTGGGAGATGGGCTATCAAACTGACTTAGATTAATATAGAATTAATTCATGGCTTTAAGTAAATTTGTATTCAGACCTGGAATAAATAGAGAGGGCACAGCCTACGATAACGAGGGCGGATGGTTCAATGCTAATCTAGTAAGGTTCAAAGCAGGCAGACCACAAAAAATAGGTGGGTGGCGTAAGGATAATTTAAATGCTTTTTTAGGAACATGTAGGGCTTTACATGGTTGGCTAACACTAGCTGGTACTAAACTACTGGGGGCTGGAACTAATTTAAAATATTATATAGAGGAGGGTTCTTCTTTTAATGATATTACTCCTTTACGTGAAACTACCTCTGCTGGAGCTGTAACTTTTTCAGCCACTAACGGTTCAACTACTATCACAGTTACAGACACAGCACACGGAGCAGTGGTTAATGATTTTGTTACTTTTAGTGGTGCTGCTACTTTAGGTGGTAATATTACTGCTAGTGTATTAAATCAAGAATATCAAATAACTAGTATAGTAAACGCTAATTCTTATACGTTTACTGCTACAGCTACGGCTAATGCTTCAGACTCAGGTAACGGTGGTAGTTCTGTAGTAGGTAAATATCAAATAAACACAGGTTTAAATGTTTATGTGCCATCTACTGGTTGGGGTGTAGATACTTGGGGAGCAGGTGGTTACGGTAGTTCAACTAGTTTAGCCTTTGCTAACCAATTAAGATTGTGGGATCATGATAATTTTGGTGAGGATTTAGTTATTAATCCTAGAGGTGGTGGTGTTTTTTATTGGGACGCTACTAATGGAGTTAACACAAGAGCAACCGCCATATCAGGTTTAACTGGTGCTAACTTAGTTCCTACTGTAGCTTTAGGAGTTATAGTTAGTGAAATAGATAAACACCTTATAGTTTTAGGAGCTGACCCACTTAACGCAGGTGGAACAGCTAGAACTGGAACTGTTGACCCTATGCTTATAGCCTTTAGTGATCAAGAGAATATATTAGATTTTCAAGCTAGCAGTACAAACACAGCAGGTAGTTTACGTTTATCAGAAGGAAGTGAGATTATAGGTGCAGTAAAAGCTAGACAAGAGATTCTTATCTGGACAGACACAGCTTTATTTTCTATGCAGTTTATAGGACCACCGTTTACGTTTGGAGTTAATCTTATAAATGAAAGCACAGGTCTTATAAGCCCTAACGGTGCTATAACTACACCTAGCGGAGTTTATTGGATGGGGTATGATAGTTTTTATACTTATAATGGTAGTGTACAAAAATTACCATGCACAGTTTTAAGTTATGTTTTTGACGAT
>Ga0098043_1000689_pt1 | contig 12006 bp, 15 predicted proteins | sample 9B_taG_FD_92581 | JGI IMG/M metagenome (GOLD analysis project Ga0098043, IMG submission 92581) | Marine viral communities from the Subarctic Pacific Ocean - 9B_ETSP_OMZ_AT15188_CsCl metaG | ecosystem: Environmental > Aquatic > Marine > Oceanic | place: Subarctic Pacific Ocean | collected 2015-01-10 | reverse complement strand
GTATGGAATAAACTCGTGGAAGGCTTGGGCTGAGAAGAATGGACACGAAGTTTACATTATGTCAGACTTACTATGTCCAGAATCTCAGATGTTAATTACTTGGCAAAGATGGCAGGTTCTAAACATATTAGAACATAATGAAATAGAGTATGACCAAGTATTAGTTGTTGACGCTGATTCAGTAGTTCATCCAGATTGTCCTAACTTTTTTGAAATGACTGATAGAAAGTTCACAAGTCCACTTACAGATGGTGATTTTGAATGGATGAATAGAGCTATTAATGGTTACTCTAAAATGTTTTTTGATAAAGAATATTGTATACCATCTTATGAGTTTTTTCAAACTGGCTTTGTGATTATTAATAAAGACCACAAAGAGTTTTTTAATAAAGTATTTGAATTTTACGAAACGAACAGACAGAAAATTATTCAATCCTATGATATACTTCTTACTGGTAGCGATATAGCATTAATGAATTGTTTGAGAAAAGAGTTTGGTGTAGAGCTAAATACTTTACCAAGACAGTTTGGAATGATGGATATGATGAGAAAACAGTTATTTTATTATCATCCTAGCTGCTATTGGGAAGATACCTTAACTAACCTTTTTAATTCAGGTTGGGTTTATCAATTTAATGCTATACCACCAAGTGATATGGGTAGGGATAGGACTTATTGGATGAAAAGAGTATATGAGGAACTGTTTTGAATAGAAAAGTAATTGGATTTACTAGTGGGTACTTTGATATTATGCATCCTGGTCATGTAATGATGCTTGAAGAGTGTAAATTACATTGTGATTATTTGATTGTGGCTGTTCATGAATATAAAACTAAGACAAAACAGCCAGATGGTAGACATAAAAATGAACCTATATGGACTCCAAAAGAAAGGCTTATGATGGTTGAGTCAAATAAAAATGTAGATCAAGCTTTTTTGTACGATGGTGAATCAGCACTTTACGAATACTTATCTGAGAATGTGGATTGGATAGATGTTCGCATATTAGGCGAGGATCATAAGGGTAAACCATTTACAGGTGATGATTTACCGATTGACATTATATTCAATAGTAGAAATCACAGTTACAGCACCACTAACACTATAGTTAAGATAATAAAGGAGCGAGGTTAATGAATATAGAATTTATATTTTCTGAATTTGGATTGAGGTCTACTGCTAATCAACCTGATAGCTTTACTGATGAATATAGATTAGACCCAACATATTCTTCTGTAAAGAAGTTTTTTCCACAAGCTAAACTTACACTTTATACTGATGTGCCTGAGTTAGGTAAAAATTACTCGGATGTTGAAGTCAGAGTGGTTGATGTAAATAATAGTCCATTTTCAAAATCAAATCATAGATGGGGCTGGCATTGTTGTGATTATCATGAAGCTAAAGGTTTGTTAGAATCCACAGCTGATGTAGCTATATCAGTAGACTCTGATTTAATGTTTATATCTGATGAAGTAAAAACTATTTTGCCAATAACAAAAAAATTTGGAGTTTGTGTACCAACAAATCAAAGGCAGATGGTTAAGATTGATGGGATATATACTAGAGGAAATGATGGTGATTATCATTTAGATGAAGATGAAAGTCGTGGTAACTTACTAACTTACGATTTATGGTGGGCAAGTTTTCACACATCAAACAAAAGAGGTAGAACTTGGTTAGAAGAATTTTGTAGACTAATGGAGACTAATCCTAAAAGAGCTCCATTACAAATGAGTAGAGCTAGTTGGAATACAGGAATATACCCTTATTCTATGCCTGTTCAGTTTGGAGTGGGTAATGGCCACATAGGATGTGGCGATGAAATTATATTACATGTTGGTCATGTAGAGGTTCAAGATCATTATTTGGAGGGAAGAATATAATGAAAATATATTGTATGTTATTTGATACATTTCCAAGACATCCTAAAATGGAAAATTTATTTAAATCAAAAGGATTACACTACGCAGATTATCTAACACAAACTTGCACAGTTACAACATATATTTCTATGTTTTCTGGTAAAAGGCCATCCGAAATGAGAGATAATGGAATAGGACACTCACATACATATGCTTTATTATCAGATAAGGATAAGAAAGAGTGGAATAAAAAAATAATATTTAATCAGATACCTGAAGATTGGGAAATACATCTTCATGCTATGCCTAATACTAGAGGTGATGATAATTCTATTGCTGGGTGTTGGCCTATGTATAATGATGAAAATACTGTTCCAGGTAAAAATGATTGTAAACTACTGCCGGATGATATATGCGCGAGAGATAGGGACTTTAAATTTTATAATTATAATGAGTCAGTTGATGAAAAAAATTTTATAAAAAAAATGCAAGATTTACCATCAGAAGAAAATCATTTTATAGTTTTAAAGTATAACCATTATCATGATGCAGAGAGAGATAAATATGAAGATGTATTTACTTTGTTTAGAGAAATAATTGAACAAATTGATTTTGAAGAGGAAAACTCTTTGTTTTGGTTATTTGCAGATCACGGAGAGCCTGAGGGTATAGATAAATTTCATTCTCCTCCTGATTCTTGGTTGTCTTGGGTTAGTGTTACTGATAATATAACTAATCAGAAAATAACTAAAAATAAAATATGTTCAATAGATTTTTATAATACTGTTTTAAATAGAATATTTGATAAAGATTTACCAAATGATGTTTTAGATAAGGTGGATATGGAAAGAATTTATGTAACGGAAGATAGTCGTGGTGCAATAAATGAGTATAATTGCACAACTGTTTCAGCGATAAAAGCTTTGGATGAAAATAAATACAGACAATACACAATACATAATGCAGGCGCACCATATGCAAAATATGATAATATTCACCAAATTTCTAGAATATATGATGCGGGAAAATATGGTAACTCTGGTTATTTGGGAGTTACTAATCGTGAATGTGAAGTTGTAGCTACTGATGAAGAATTAAAAGAATATTTAAGAAATGGTATTTGGAGATGGTATTTAGAATATGTTGAAGGACATAAATACTAATATGGTTTATGTTGGAATGTGTGCTGATTTAATTCATCACGGACACCTCAATGTAATAAAAGAGGCTAAAAAATACGGAGAGGTTGTAGTTGGACTATTAACCGATTCTGCTATAGCTAGTTATAAGAGATTGCCAGCATTGAGTTATGAAGAAAGAAAAATAGTTGTAGAAAATATAGTAGGAGTCAGCAAAGTTATACCACAAACCACATTAGATTACATCCCAAATATAGAAAAATTAAAACCAGATTATGTTGTTCATGGAGATGATTGGAAAGAGGGAGTTCAAAAGCAAGTTAGAAAAGGTGTAATCGATAAGTTAAATGAATGGGGTGGTAAAGTTGTTGATGTTCCATACACGAAAGGAGTATCTTCTACCAAATTGCATAACCATTTAAAAGAAGTTGGAACAACACCAGATATTAGAAGAAAAATGTTGAGTAGGTTAATTGAATCAAAACCAATAGTTAGAGTTTTGGAAGCTCATAATGGTTTGACAGGTTTGATTGTAGAAAAAACAAAAGTTGGTAATGATGAATTTGATGCTATGTGGTTAAGTAGCCTAACTCATTCAGCATCTAAAGGTAAGCCAGATAATCAGTATGTAGACATAACCACAGTTAGTCAGACTTTGAGTGAGATATTTGATGTGACAACAAAACCAATGATTGTAGATTTGGATAATGGTGGAATGGTTGAACACTTCAAATTTACAGTAAGGACATTAGAAAGAACTGGTGTATCTGCTGTGATAATTGAGGATAAGATTGGTAATAAAAGAAATTCTCTTTTTAAAGACACTTCTAATCAGACGCAAGATAATCCAAATGATTTTGCAGAAAAAATATCAGAGGGTAAAAAGTCTTTGGTAACAAAAGAGTTTATGATTATAGCTAGAATAGAAAGTTTGATATTAGGAAAAAATATTGATGATGCCATATACAGAGCGAGTATGTATATTAATAGTGGAGCTGATGGTATTATGATTCATAGTAAAAGTAAAAACAAAGAAGAGATAATATCTTTTTCTAAAAAATACAAAAAATTTAAGAAAAAAGTTCCTTTGGTGGTTGTACCATCTACTTATAATAGAGTAAGAGAAAAAGAATTAATTGAAGCTGGAGTAGATTTGGTTATTTATGCTAATCACTTACTTAGAAGTTCATATCCAGCTATGGTTAACACTGCTGAATCAATACTAAAAAACAAAAGAAGTTATGAGGCTAGTAAAAAATGTCTACCAATAAAGAAAGTTTTAGAGCTAATACCAAATGATTAGTTTAAGAGATGTTTCAGAGTCATATGATTTCTTTACTGGTGTGCCAGATAGTAGATTGAAATCATTCATAAAAGAAATAGAAGATTCACCTTTTAAACATATACCAGCTTTGAATGAAGGACAGGCTATAGGTATCGCAGTTGGTGCAGAGTTGGCTGGTATGAAAAGTTGTGTTTACTTACAAAATTCAGGACTTGGTAATTGTATAAACGCTCTAACAAGTCTTTGTACACCACATAAAATTTACCCTCTGTTAGTAGTAGGACACAGAAAAGGATTACCACAACATAAAGTTATGGGCGAGGTTGATGAGATGATGTTAAAATTAATTGGTTATACAAATTATATAATAGTATGATAAGTAGAGATTCTGCATTAAGAACTATCCATAGCTATCACGATAATGGAACAATATTTATCACAAGCACAGGTTATATTTCAAGAGCTATGTATAATTTGTATCCAGCAAATAAGAATATATTTTATATGCAAGGAAGTATGGGTTTAGCTCCGTGTATTGGTTTGGGTATGGCTGTTAATACAGATAAAGAAATAGTTGTGATAAGTGGTGACGCGGCTCTATTAATGCACTTAGGTATAACACATACTATAGCTGAACATAATTTAGATAACCTTTTTGTTTATGTTTTAGATAATGGTTGTCACGAATCAGTTGGTGGATTTAAGTGTGCTGATTTAGATGAAAGTTACAAAGGTGTAAACAGAATATTTAAAATTAATAAAGATGGTAAATCAGAAAGAGTTGGTTTAGATTGCTTTGAAAATACTAAACAAATTAAGGAGTTATTTTGAGTACTTTATTGGTTTGTTCTAAGTCTACAAAAAATTTATTATCTGGCTTTAAAAGAAAAAAAGTGGTTACATCAGCACCTGATAAAAGTATATTAGATGAGGTTGGTACTGAAAAAAATGTAGTGGCTATCGGTGGTGGTGCTGTAATAGATACTGCTAAAATAATATCTAAAAATCCAATTATTTGTTATCCAACAACTGCTGCAGGTTCTACAGAAACATCTTGGTCTGTTTATTGGGACGGTGTTAAAAAGTGTAGTATAAAAAGACATAAACCAAAAGAGGTTACTATTAATTCTGATTTTTTAAAATTACCGTATAATGTGGTAGCTGAAACTACTTTTGATGTTGTAAGTCATTGTTTAGATAGTTTGAATTCAAAGAAAGCTACAAAGGAAAGTATTAAACTTTGTAACAACGCTTTGAGGATATTAAGAAATAGCGATAAGGATAATGTTAATTTAATAAGAGCTGGATGCGAGGCAGGAAAAGCTATAGAAATTGCTGGTACTAATTTATTACATTCTTTATCATATCCTTTAACAGGACATTATGGTATACCTCATGGATTAGCATTAGGTTACTTTTTACCAAAAATTTCAAAACTTATGAATAATGATGTGAGTGATATAATAGATAGATATTCTACGATAACATTTGATTTAAGTATTGACATTGATATGGTAATAGATGAAGCTCTAAAATATGATAAGATATATGAATCTAATATATTTATAGATAGAAAAACGTTACAGGAGGTTTTATAATGAATAGTTTAACAGAAATAGCCAGAAAATATAACGTTGATAAGGATGCTTTGGGTTATCTAAAACACTATGAGAGTAAATTTGAAATTATTAGAAATGATGTTGATAAGGTATTAGAAATAGGACTGGATACGGGTGGCTCACATTTGATGTGGTTAGATTACTTTCCAAATGCGAATGTTTACGCTATGGACAACAGAATAGTTTATGAAGATAAAGTCTATGATAAAAGAACAGGTAGAGATATGGTTATGGTTAATGGCTGGAATGACAGAGATAAAGAAAGGTCTTTTATTTTTAGAGGAGATCAATCAAGCGTTGAGGATTTAAATAAATTTACTGTTGAAAATGGTGATGAATTTGATATTATTATAGATGATGGTGGTCACTCTATGAGACAACAACAGATTTCTTTAAAAGTATTATACAGCTGTTTAAAAGAAAATGGTGTTTATGTAATAGAGGATTTACATTCATCCAGTAATCAATGGGTTACTTTGTATGGGTATACAGTTGTTGAGGATGGTGATACTTTATCTATGGATTTGATGAAGGATTTTGAAAATAGTGATAATTTGATATTAGAAACAAAACATATATCAAAAGAAGAGATGGCTGATATTAAAAATAGAATCGTAAAATGTAAAGTAGAAGTTGGAGTAAATTCTTATCAAAATTATATATGGCCAACGACATTATCTTTTATGGATTTAAAATGAGTAAAGTAGCTTTAATAGTAGAAACAAGAAAGCACAAAGCTTTACCTTTTGTATTAAATAATGTTATGTCTATTTTACCAAATGATTGGGGTTTACAGATATTTCATGGGAATGATAATTTGGATTATATAAATGATATAATAAATAATGATATTGTCTTAAAAAATAAAGAAGTATTTTTAAGTGACTTGGGTATAAGCTCAATAACTCAAGAAGACTCAAGCTTAGAAATTATGTTAAAAACTAAATTTTGGGATCAAGTCGTTAGCGAAACTGTTTTATACTTTGAATGTGATACCATATTATGTTCTAAATCTAAATACAAAGTTAGTGACTTTGAAAAATTTGATTATATAGGCGGATGGTGGGGCCAAGCATTTTCAGAATCATCATTAAATGAAACCTATGATAGAGTTATGAATGGTGGTTTATCCATTAGAAAGAAGAGTTGGATGATAGATATTATAGATAAAAATTTAGAGATATATTTAAAGAGAGGTGGTAATTCTTGCGAGGATTATTTTGTTTCAGATTCGGTTGTGAAAAAACCATTAGTAAAAGAAGTTTTAAGTTTTTCAATCGATAGTGGTTACATGTATCCATTATTTAATCAGCCACCCTTTGGACTTCACAAACCTTGGGGTATTAAAGGAAAAAGCGGAATGCATTATGAAAAAATAAGAAAAGTTGTTGAGGAAGTAGACATTTTAAGGAGCTTGCACGATGTATAGAGAAGGTGAGGAAATGAGATTATATGAACTAAAAGATTTGAATATTGTCATTGATAATATTTTAGATATAGGTGCTCATACAGGACAATTTCATGGTTGGGCTAGAGTTTATTGGCCTGATTCTTTTATCTATATGATTGAAGCTAATCAAATACACGAAAGCTCATTAGACAGATTATCAATGATTAGTGGAGACACAAAATATAAAATAGCAGCTTTAGGCGATGAAGAAAGAAAAGTCACTTTCTATACTAGAAGCGATAAACCACAAACAGAAGGTAACTCATACTATAAAGAAGCTAATTATTGGGATATTCCACAATTGGTTCAAGAAAATACTATGACTCTACAAAAGTTAGATGATATATTTAAGAATAGCTATGTGTTTGATCTAATTAAAATAGACACCCAAGGTTCTGAGTTAGATATACTCAAAGGTGGTACTAATTTAGTCAGTAAAGCTAAGGTTGTAATATTGGAAGTGTCTTTGATAGAGTATAATGAAGGAGCACCTACTGCTGAAGAAACTATAGACCATATGATAGAAATGGGATTTGAAGAAAAAATGAGTATTGGTGAGCACTATGATGGAGAAACCATAGTTCAAAAAGATTTGCTGTTTACAAATAAGGAGTTAGTTAAATGAAGAAAGAGTTTTTAGATTTAGGTAGACAACCTATAGCGAATAAATTTCTAAAGAAAGAAGAAATTGATGATGAGTTTTTCTTCAATTTAAAAGTGGTATTTGATGAAGAAACAAAGTTAGTTTCTTTGAAAGAATTTGTAAAGCCAGAATTAATGTTTAATGAAAATTATGCATATAATACTTCGATGTCCACACCAATGGTAAATCATTTTAAAAATACTGCGGAGATGTTGAAAGAAAGATTTAATCCAAAATCAGTTTTAGAAATAGGTTCTAATGATGGTCCTTTTATCTCAAATTTCCCTACTGAGAGTTCTTTTTGTGTAGAGCCGTGTGATAACTTTGCTAAAATTACAGGCGATATGGGATACAGAACAAGAACAGATTTTTGGAATACAGATTTGTCGAAAGAAATAGAAGAAGTTATGGGTAAAGCTGATTTAATATATTCTGCTAATTGTATTTGTCACATACAAGACTTAGATGATTGTTTTAGTGCTGTTGCTAACTTACTAAATGACAAAGGAGTATTTGTATTTGAAGATCCATCACTTCTTAAAATGTTAGAAAGAGGTTCATATGATCAAATATATGATGAACACGCACACATATTTTCTGTAATAGCATTAGATAATATTTTAAGAGAAAACGGTTTAATGATATTTGATGTAGAAAACTTATCAGTACATGGTGGTTCAAATAGAATATATGCAAAAAAGACAGATGTATCATCTGATAATATTATAACTCAAAATTATTATGATAATATTGCTGAAGAGGCTGTATTTGGAGTCGATGAATTTGAAACTTATAAAATATTTGCTGAGAGAGTTAAAGATTCAAAAGACGAATTACTGAGATGTTTGGGGAATCTTAGACATAATGGTAAAAAGATATTAAGTATAGGAGCTACTTCAAAGTCTACTACTGTATTTAATTATTGTGGTATAGATGATTCTCTCATAGATTGTATTACAGATACAACACCTAATAAGCAAGGATTACTCGCACCAGGTAGTCATATACCTGTAGTGAATAGAGAGGACGTAGATTTGAATGATTATGATTACGCTTTTTTAGGGGCTTGGAACTTTAAAGATATTATAGCTAATAAAGAAAGTGATTTTGTTCAGAATGGTGGTCAGTTTATAACTCACGTACCAAAAATAATGATGTTTTCGTAAAGGAGAATGATATGTATTATAATGAAGATGATAGAGCACAAAGGTTATTTGATGTATTTGATGTATTGGATGGACAGATAAATGTATCATACGTTAACAGTACAGATCATATAGTGGCTTGGCATAAACATAACATACAAACAGATTATTGGACTTGTCTTAAAGGTTCATTTAAGGTGGGAATGGCCACACCAGAAGATGGTTGTGAGTTTGTCTATTTATCAGATAAACAACCAAGAGTTATTGAAATGAAACCAGGTGTTTATCATGGATATAAAGCTTTAGAACCTGGCTCTATACTATTGTATTATTTAACGGAGAAATATAATCCAGACGATGAGAAGAGAGCGCCCGTTGGATATTTTAATGAGGAGTGGGAAGCCGAAAATAAATGACAACGATTGATGATGTAAAAAGATTTAACCTAAAGTTTTTTGATGAGTCGGATGGTAGGTTAGCACCGATTGAATTTAATAAAGATGTTCCATTTGAGGTTAAGAGAATGTTTTATGTTTTTGGTGTACATAACCAAAATGATAGAGGTAAACATAGTCACCATGAAACTAAACAGCTGCTTATTTCTATCAATGGTTCTATTGATGTAAAATGCGATGATGGTTTAGGTGGTGTGAGAACTTGGACACTAACTCAACCTTGGAACGCTATTTATATTCCTGAAATGATTTGGGATGAACAGAGATATAATACTAAGGATGCGATATTATTAGTATTATCAAATACAAAATACGATAAATCTGATTACATTGAGGATTATGAAGTATTTAGGAGATTGAAAGGTGAAAATAAATAGAATAACAAAACCATATCCAGCAGTTTATATAGAGAACTTTTTCCCTAACGAATCACTTCTCAGAGCAGCTGCTGAAAGTTATGATACTGTTTCTGATTGGGTAAAATATGGGGGTGGTGATTCAAATCAAATCCAATGGTGTAATAAATTAGGTCGTGAAAACATTCCATCTCCAGCCTTATTAGTTATGGACTATATTGTTTCTAATTTTGATCCAAATAAAGTCTTTGGATTAACTAAAAATGCTTTTCCTGATTTATCTTACTATGGTGGTGGAATGATGGTTACTCCAAACTCGAATAATGAGGGTGGTTATTTGGGAATGCATGTTGATGCCACGCATCATGGAATACAAAAAGATTGGAAGAGGGAGTATAGTGTTTTAATAGGTCTTTCAGAAGAGTATGATGAAACTTTTGATTTATTAATACATAATGGCGAGGATACACATGCTAGAGTTCCTTATAAATTTAATAGTTTATGGGCATTTAAAACATCTGAGAACTCGTGGCATGGTATTAAAAAAATTACAGAGGGTTTAGACAGAAAATCTTTGGGGATTATGTATTGGTCAAAAAGTGAAGAGGGAAATCAAATTAAGGCTAAATTTAATAATAATTTGAGGTTTAATTGAGAATATTAATTACAGGTGGAGATGGAGAGTTTTGTAAACATTTAGTTGAACAAGGTAAAAAACACTCATTTCTTACACCAACAAAAAAAGAAGCTGATATAAGTGACTACTGTCAATTAGATAGATATTTTTATGAACATCAATCTAAATTTGACATTGTTATTCATGCAGCAGCTATAACAAGACCAATGGTTATACACGAAGATAATCCAACTTTGAGCATAAAAACAAATATAATTGGAACTTCTAATGTGGTATTAATGTGTGAGAAATATAACAAAAAGATAGTTTATATTTCTACTGATTATGTTTATAAAGGAATAGATGGAAACTATAAAGAAATAGATGCTATGAAACCATTTACAAAATATGGTTGGTCTAAGTTAGGTGGAGAATGTGCAGTACAAATGTACGACAATCATTTAATATTAAGAATGGCTATGAATAAGAAACCATTTCCACATCCAAAAGCATTGATAGATATGAAAAAGAGTTTAATGTGGATTGAGGATGCTGCTAAAGTTACTCTTAAATTATTAGACGAAACTGGCATAGTAAATGTTGGTGGTAAGTCACAATCAGTTTATGATTTTGTGAAAGAAGATAATCCTAAAATCAAACCAATTATATTGGATGATATATCCGATGTCAATATGGCTACTGATTGTTCTATGGACACAACAAAGTTAAAAATGATATTGAAAGTAAAAGAAGTGATTGAAAGTTATAAATGATTCAACTTTTTAATATTACACATCATAAAATAGATACATCTAAGTTCAGTAACTTACTACACGACGATATAGTAACAGAGTATGAAAAAAAGGTAGCTGAATATGTGGGTGCTAAATATGCTTGTGCTATCAATAGTGCTACCAACGCTATATTTTTGATATTCAAAATGGAGGAGTTTCTTAATCCTCGTGAAATAACAATTCCAAGTATAATACCGCCTGTGGTTGCTAATGCCATATTAACTAGCGGTAATAAAGTTGCATTTACTGATAATGTAAAATGGGTTGGTGACTCTTATATTTTACACAAATTTAGAAAATTTAAAGTTGTTGACTCCGCTCAAAAGTTAGAACCACATCAGTTCAGAAAAGAGTGTAAACCAAATGATATTATGTTCTTCAGTCACTATCCAACTAAACCTTTAGGCGGAGCTGATGGCGGAGTTATCGTTACAGATGATTATAGTAAATACAAATGGATGAAAGAGGCTGTTCTTAATGGAACTACATTCGCTGACAATAATTGGGAAAGGGGTATATCTTTTCCTGGTTACAAATTTTATATGAGTTCTATACAAGCACAAATAGTTATGAATAACTTTGAAAACTTTGATAAAAAAATGAGGGTGTTAAGACAATTGGTTGATATATATAATAGAGAAT
>Ga0098043_1000687_pt1 | contig 12010 bp, 15 predicted proteins | sample 9B_taG_FD_92581 | JGI IMG/M metagenome (GOLD analysis project Ga0098043, IMG submission 92581) | Marine viral communities from the Subarctic Pacific Ocean - 9B_ETSP_OMZ_AT15188_CsCl metaG | ecosystem: Environmental > Aquatic > Marine > Oceanic | place: Subarctic Pacific Ocean | collected 2015-01-10 | reverse complement strand
AGGCAATGGAGGTGAGCATGAGTAAGCTATGGCGAAAGGCCAAGCATTACTACCTCACGCATGACGGCATTGAGATGCTTTTGTTCGCATGTATATGGGGGTTCTTGGGCTGGATGTTATATCATGTCGCCATTGGAATTGCAGGGAGGATTATGGGATGAATAGGTTTTTGATTGAACACCACCCCGATGCTATCGCTAAGTCATTGTGTGACCAGCACATTGTCAAGATGCCATTGGAAGAAGCACAGATGATGTGTACGGCAGTATGGGAACTTGAACCTAGATGGGCAGAAAAATATAACTTATACAAACCCGTTCACAAAAAGCATCCTTGCACACTGTGGGTAATGAAGTCATCAGGCAACTTTGCCTTTGCCTTTGCATTGTATGATGCAATGCTGAAAGAATATACATTTCGCTATGGCAGAGAACATGGAGCAGGTAAGCACAGGAAAGCGTTGAAGAGTTTGCGTTTTATCGCGCCTCTCATACCCACCACGCATGAGCCGGTGTTTCCACAGAAAGACCCACTTAGCCCATACACAGGGTTGACTGCACACCCGCAGTGCTTCAGCGGACACGACGAATGCAAGACAGATGAGCCGTGGCCCATCGTTGCGTACCGCACGTTCTATGTAGTTGACAAGATGCGGTTCGCTAGATATAACAGAGGACGTAACATGCCGCAATGGATGCGGCAGGATTGGAAAGGAGAATGATATGACCGACACTATGAATGAATGGGAAAAGCGTAGCCTACAAGCAAAAGAAACATGGGCTAACATGAGTGAGCATCAGCGTGACAGTATGCTTAAAATGCTAAACGCATGGGTGCCAATCCGCAGCCGTGTTAGTGAACTGTGTTCGCTAGATTATGATGACCTACGGGCAGTGGACGACGCATGGCATGGGTTAAAGAATGCGCTGGTGGACAGGGATGTTGAGATCAAGCAATGGGATTTCTAGGCTTGACATTGCCTCACCAACCTGATATAACATGACATCACTTAACGGACAAAGGAGATATACATGCCGTTAGATTTTGCAAACACATCCTTCGTGGATGTACCAGAGAACCTTGATTTCCCTGTGAAATATGAGGATACAAAGATGGAAGGCCAGAAGTATGTCATCAATGGCAACACTGATGAGTACATTGGCATCGTCGGTGATGGCTTCAAGTGCGAGAACCACGGTGACTTCTTCCGCAAAGTGAGTGCCGCCATGACAGAGAACCTCAAGCCCCATGAAACAGAAGGCGCAGAGGTTAGCTGGAAGGATGCGTACAACAATGGTATGGGCATCATGGATGTTCGTCTGCCTAACGTGTCTGCCAAGATCACGACCACACGCCACGAGACTGAGGTGCAACAGCGCATCATCGCTCTACACGGTGTCAATGGCACGTGTTCCAACGTGGCTATCTTTGGGGCGATTGATTTCTTCTGCCTCAATGGTCAGATTTCTGGTGAGCATGACAAGGTGAAGCGTAAGAATACCAGTGGCTTTGACATGGAAGCATTCATTCGTAGGCTGCATAAATCAAAGAACAACTTCTATGCTAGAGCAGAACAGATGCAACGGTGGGCTGAGAGTTCACTCGCTACTGTAGATGTCAAGGCTTTGCTCGAAAGCATTATGAAGAACGACAAGCAAGCTGAGAAGATGTTCGCTTTGTATCGTGAAGAGGTAACGACACGAGGTCAAAATCTGTGGTCGCTATACTCTGCCTTTACAAACTATGCAACGTATGCTGATGATCGCAATGGCTTTACGATCAAGAACACTGGCAATGACACACACGCTAAGACAATGCTGGGACGTGAGTACGATGCGGCACGTTGGGTAAATACACCACAGTTCCGCTCACTTGTAGACACACGTTTCGTAGCTTAAACAAAAGGAGGTGCGCTATGCAATCAATAGATCAAGCAACAGGCATGATGATTGGACTCGCCGTAGGTGACGCGCTTGGCGCACCTCTTGAGTTCCTTGATGCCAGAGAACCAGAAGACTACATCACCAAGTATCACAAAGGTGGCTTTCACGACGTAGACATTGGCGAGTGGACTGACGATACAGCCATGACACTTGCCATGTCTAAATCAATGCTTGACAAGAAAGCCTTTGATCCCAACGACATCATGGATAACTTCGTGTCGTGGTATATGGAAGGTGAGTTCATCCCGCGTGGCAAGTGCTTTGACATAGGTACGACAACTGTTCGCGCATTAGAACGCTACATCAAAGACCCGACTGATCCATACAAAGGAACAGCCGACCCGAAATCTTCTGGTAATGGAGCGTTGATGAGGACTGCTGCTCCTGTATTGATGGCTATGGATAGACAAGAACTTACTCAACTTGCAACACAACAAACACTGCTGACTCATGCGGCACCAATGTGTGTACAATATGGCACGATGTTGGCAGAAGAACTGTATTATGGTGGGCCTCTTGACAAGTACAAGAAGTATAGGCATAGTATAGATATACCTCGTGAAGAGGTCATGTCTGGTGGATATGTTGTCGAGACATACACTGCTGCCATGTGGGCCTTTCAGACCACTGACAACTTTGAGGACTGCGTTATTGCCGCAGTCAATCGTGGTCACGACAGTGACACTGTAGGTGCAGTGGCTGGTATGATTGCTGGCGCACACTATGGTTACTGTACTATACCAGCGAAGTTCAAGAAGGATTTAATGTGGCACGACGAGTTATATGATACAGCATATCAACTCTGGGCTATGAGGAGAAGGTAGTATGTTATCTGTACAAACACTTGCGGACGAGTATTACTCTTCCCATGATTTCAAAAACTTACGACAGGAAACTAAGACGCAGTATCAATACTTTCAACGTGTCATGTTCGACACTGAGATAGACAATCATCGTCTTGGTTCTGTTGCACTGGCTGACATCAGCACCAAGCAAGCCAAGCTGGCTTACGATATGTGGTGTGATCGTGGTATTCCATTTGCCAATCACGTGATGGCAGCTACACGCATCCTGTATAACTATGCGGTGCGCATGGAGCATTGCAATCTAAACCCATTCTCTATCGTCCGCAGACGTAGCACACAGCCACGTAAGACTGTCTGGGGTAGGTCAGATATTACCAAGCTGCTAGACGTAGCGTACAGCGATTTTAGCACACGTAACATTGGGCTGATCGCACACATGGCATACGCTTGGTGCCAGCGTGTCGGTGACATGCGCGTCCTGACATGGGATTCTATACACTTTGATAAGGCACGTGTACATATTGAGCAGTCAAAGCGTAGAGCAGAAGTGTTCTTGCCTATAGACGACGACTTGCTTGAGATGTTACAACAACAGCACGAGGACTTTGGCTTTCAGCAGTGGGTTGCACCACGACCACAGCCTATCGGCGGTGAGTACATAGCATACAGCCAGTACAAGTTGCCGCTCCATGCACGTAAGTTGATGGATCAGGCTGGCTTGTCAAGTGAACTGCGACTATCTGACCTGCGTCGTACTGGCACAACTGAAATGGTTGAAGCTGGTGTCGGTATAGGACAGATCATGTCGGTTACAGGACACGCTAACCCGCAGTCAGTCAAACCTTATATGAAGAATACGTACGAGAGTGCAAACAATGCCTTGACAGCACGTAAAATACATGGTAAAAGCACCTAACTGCCGCACAGGAGATAGTTATATGGATAATATATATAACATTGTAAGTGATATGAATGTATCAGTTGGTAATACAGTGAGGACTAAGTGTCCTAGCTGTGGTCAACGTACATTCACAGTGACCAACAACATGGGATCACTTGTATGGAATTGTTTTCGTATGTCCTGTGATCTCAAAGGTGGCACACGTGTGCGTATGTCCGCCGATGATATTCGTGTGCAGCTATCTGATGTTGAACGCTTTGCAGAAGATAGCTTTGATGTGCCTGAGTATCTCGTGCCATACAACTACGACGTGGCTGAGTGGGCCAGCGAATTGTATGGGCTTGACGCAGAGGAGTTAGGTCTGCTATATGATGTGCGTGAACACCGCGTTGTGTTCCCCATCAAACACGATGGTAAAATCGTGGATGCTACAGGACGTGCGCTTGGTAAGCGTTTGCCTAAGTGGCGTCGGTATGGAAAGAGTGGCTTGCCATATACGTTTGGTTGTGGTAATGTCGCAGTGGTTGTTGAGGACTGCGTGAGTGCCGCCGTGGTTGGTGGTGGTAACTTTGTCGGGGTTGCTGTGCTTGGGACATCATTGTCAGATGCACACAAAAAGTATCTCGCGCAGTTCTCAACAGCAGTGATAGCACTTGATCCTGACGCAGTGCGTAAGACTTTGCTGATGGCGAAAGAGTTGAGAGGACATGTAGATAATGTACGTGTCCTATACTTGACAGATGATTTGAAGTATCGTAATCCAACTGACATGAATAACCTAGCCGACATAGGAGAAAGATAATGGAAGTATCAATGCTACGCAGTCTAATGGACAAAGGCTTCTACGATGACCATCGTGGTTCCAAGTGTCCTGACCGGCTGTTCAACTCTGACAATCGTAAGATCAAACAGGCGATTGACAAAGCTATGGATCACTACAATCGCAGTGTCACACCGGATGAGATACAAGCCTTGTTCTTGTCTGACAACCCAACGATGACCACCGCTCAAAAGTCAGGCTTTGATGGCCTGTTCTCGCAACTCAAGCGTGAGGAGCCGATGGGTAACGACATCGCACAAGAGGTGTTGTCTAAACTGTTTCAGAAGGTAGTGGGCGAGGACATCGCCAACATTGGCTTCGACATGGTGAGTGGCACAGGCGGTACGATGGAGACACTTCGCAATCTGCTTGAGCGTTATGGTGATGACTTCACTCCCAACCTCAATATCGAATGGGATGACATCACTATCGAAACACTTTTGGCGAAGGCTGATCTGGAAGCGCGTTGGTCTTTCAACATTCCAAGCGTGGCGCGTAAAGTAGAAGGCGTCAGTGCTGGTCAACTTATCGAAGTGGGTGCGCGGCCCAACACTGGCAAGACATCGTTCCATGCCAGCCTGATCGCTGCACCAAATGGGTTTGCACATCAAGGTGCCAAGTGCATTGTGTTGTGTAATGAAGAGCCTACCCACCGGGTTGGCGCACGATATCTCACTGCCGCAGCAGGTATGTCGGCACGTGAGGTGAAAGAAAATCTGGCAAAAGCAAAGTCACTCTATCAGCCTGTGATGAATAATATCAAGATCAAAGAAGCATCTGGGCGTGATATGAATTGGGTTGAGTCTGTTGCCAAGACATACCGGCCTGACATTCTCGTGCTTGACATGGGTGATAAGTTCAAGGCAGAAGGTGGCTTTGCCCGACAGGACGAAGCACTAAAAGCCTGTGCCATACATGCACGTCAGATTGCGAAGGCATACGATTGTGCTGTGTTCTACATGTCACAGCTTTCCGCAGAGGCAGAAGGCAGGACACAACTGAACCAGAGCATGATGGAAGGATCACGTACAGGAAAGGCCGCAGAGGCTGACCTGATGGTCCTGATTGGAAAGGCAGCATCAGTAGAGGGGCAGGATGAAGATAGCCCGATGCGACACATTAACATTGTCAAGAACAAGCTGAATGGTTGGCACGGTATGGTCAACTGCGAACTTAACTACTTGACAGCAAGATACGAGGGGTGATATACAATGCTTGGATTGATCGCAACTTTTGCAGTCGCCATGTTCGCACAAGATAACGCTGAGTTTATCAAAGATGTCGAGCAGAAGCGCGGTGAAGGATATCGGTTTGAGTATACGGGAAAGCACAATGCTGACCCAGCCATTCCACACATTGATATGGGTGGCAAAGTATACTTCAGTATGACAAAGGAATAAGATATGAAACTGACACTTGATGTAGAGAATACAGTCACGCATCGTGACGGCAAGATGCACCTTGATCCATTTGAGGTGAACAATAGTCTGACGATGGTTGGTATACTGACTGACCAAGGAGCATGTTACACGTTCCCATTCGACCATGAAGAGCATGAGAGTGGGCATGATTATAGTGAGCGTGTACAGATGTTTCTTGATGAGGCCACTGTGCTTATATGTCACAACGCAGCACACGACTTGCTGTGGCTGTGGGAAAGTGGGTTCAAGTATAACGGGCCTGTGTTCGACACGATGCTTGCTGAGTATGTCTTGCAACGTGGCATCAAGGAGCCGCTTTCATTGGAAGCGTGTGCTGAACGCTATGATCTTGACACAAAGAAGCAAGACACCTTGAAGGAATACTTCAAGCGAGGCTACAGCACACGCACTATTCCAATTGACGAACTCACAGAGTATCTGATTGCTGACCTTGAGGCTACACAGCAACTGGCAGATAAGCTGATGTATCGTCTGAACACACCAAAGGACAGCGGTCTTATGGGTACTGTTGACCTGACCAATCAGGTAGCTGTCTGCCTGTCACGTATCTATCAGCGAGGCTTTACTGTGGACAGCAAGGCACTGGACGAGGTACGCATAGAGTTTGAGCAGGAGCGGGATGAACTTACCACAGACCTGCAAGCACATGTGCGCCGTCTTATGGGCGACACGCCTATCAATCTCAATAGTCCAGAGCAATTATCTTGGGTGATCTACAGCCGCAAGGTAAATGATAAGCAGTTCTGGTCAACGCAGATTGATCCATACATGAATGCATCAGACTTCCGCAGTCTGGTTAGCGCACACACTACTAAGCTGTCTAAGACTAGAGCAATGCAGTGTAAGCCTTGTAACGGCACAGGATATATACGAAAGGTAAAGAAGAATGGGGAACCGTTTGCGAAACCTAATCGCTGCACTGATTGTGGTGCTGCTGGCTATACTCTATCACCATCCAATGCCGTGGCTGGGTTGAAGTTTATACCACCCAGTCCCAAGTGGGCTAGTGCCAATGGCTTCAGCACGAGCAAGCAAAACCTTGAAGCACTGGAGAAAGCAGCACGTGTCAAAGGAATGACAGATGCTGTAGACTTCTTGTCAAAAGTTCGTCGCTTGTCCGCAGTAGATACTTACTTGTCTTCCTTTGTGGAAGGCATCAAGATGTTTACCAAGCAGGATGGTAAGCTGCATGTGCGTTTGCTACAGCATCGTACTGCAACAGGTCGTCTGTCAGGAGCAGAACCTAACATGCAAAACATGCCACGAGGCGGTACATTTCCTGTGAAGAAAGTATTTGTGTCACGCTTTGAAGGTGGCAAGATTATGGAAGCTGACTTTGCCCAGCTAGAGTTTCGTGCAGCAGCTTTCCTATCACAAGATGGAGTTGCAATTGATGAAGTATCTACTGGATTTGATGTACATGCGTATACCAGTCAGGTTATTACTGATGCTGGTCAACCGACAAGTCGCCAAGAAGCAAAGGCGCATACGTTCGCGCCGCTTTATGGAGCAACGGGCTTTGGGAGAACTTCAGCGGAAGCAGAGTATTACACACACTTCACGGAGAAATACAAAGGAATTGGGGTATGGCACTCCCGATTGGCTAAAGAAGCTATAAACACTGGGTGCATTACTACCCCATCTGGTAGGCAGTTTGCCTTTCCTGATGTAGTCCGCAAAGCAAGTGGACGAGTGTCACATTTCACACAAATCAAAAACTATCCAGTGCAGTCATTTGCAACAGCAGACATAGTACCGATTGCACTATTGTTCATCGACAATCAACTGGCTTATGCCAAGTCATGTATTGTCAACACTGTACACGATAGTATTGTTATCGACGTACACCCACATGAGGAAAGGCTTGTAATGCAAGCAATCCAAAAAACAAACGAGGAGTTACCGGCTTTGATTGCAGGTAGATGGGGCATCACTTTTAACGTGCCTCTTCTACTTGAAGCAAAAATGGGACCGAATTGGCTTGACACAAAAGATGTGTCATGATATAACTATGCATTCAAATCGAAAGAAGGAGAATAAATACATGAATCAGATCACCACTATTGATACCAATAACTACGCCGCTATGGCAAAGGCTATGGGTATAGCTAATGAAGGTACAAGCAGCAGTAGCAAGAAGTCTAGCACACTTGCTCGTCTTCGTATTCATCATACCCCAATCATGGGGCTTGCTGAAGTGAAAGGCAAGAAGGTGAATGTTGAAGTTGTCGAAGGTGGACAGTACAAACTGGAGATTCCAGACGGTCCTACTTACTATGCTTCGGCTGCACGTATACGTCCATACATGCAACGCTTCATGTACAAGCGTTTCATCATGGCGTCAGGCAACACGCCTAATCGCTACGTCAAGACTGTCATGGCTGACAACTTGAACATTGACTTGAAAGATAACGATGGTGGATTCAACTGCGGTAAACCCGCTGGCTACATCCAAGACTTCAAGTCTCTGCCTGAGAAGACGCAAGAACTGATCAAACAGATTAAGAGAGTGCGTGTAATCTTTGGCACAGTTGAATTGGTTAATCCAACAGATGACCAAGGCAACGCTGTGGAAGTCGATGCTACGCCATTCATCTGGGAAGTAGACAATCGTGATGCCTTCAAAGGTTGGGGTGATGTGTTCACTACCTTTGCAAAGCAGAAGCGTCTGCCTATCCAACACGTAGTAGATGCAGCCACAGAAGAGCGTAAGCTGCCCAATGGCAACAGCTTCTTCTTGCCTGTAACCACTGTCAACCTGACTAACATCGTGGACATTGAGCAGTCTGATCAAGCACTGTTTACTGACTTCATGGCGTGGGTGGAAAACTACAACGAGTACATCATTAATACCTATGCGGAGAAAGCATCCTCGCATAACGATGAAGACGATGTAGCTATCACTGATGGTCTAGCTGACATGATTGACATTGATGATGAAGTGGTTGCTTAAATGTTAAGCAATGATCCATTCAATGCACATGGTATACACTGGCTGTCTCCAAGTAGCATAAACACATATATCAATGACCCACCTATGTGGGTCATGCGATATCTATTCAAGGTGAGATCATCTAGTGGCGCAGCGGCAGTAAGAGGTAACGCACTAGAGTTTGCACTAGAAAAAAAGTATACTGAAGGAGAGTTTGATTACGCTACTTTGGAAGCAAAGTTTATGACCCTCTGTGCGGAATCTACGATTGCTTTGGATACTAAACCCGCTCAAAAAGAAATGAAAAGTCTAACTAATTTTGGGGAGATCATTGACAAATGGTTTGACTATGATAACCTAGAAAGCTACCAAGAAAAGGTGGAAGTTAAATTGGATGATCTATCTATACCTATAATAGGATACATAGATTTTAGATTTAAAGACAGAGTGGTAGACTTGAAGACTACAAATAGAATGCCATCAGAACCTACTGAAGCACAGAAAAGACAGATGGCGTTGTACTCTATGGCGTATCCAAGCAATGAAATAGAACTGTTCTTTGCTTCGTCTAAGGATCATAAGAAATTTATACTTACTAACTTAGATGAATACAAAAAGCAGTTAGCGAAAGCTGCACACACTATACAAAAGTTCTTATCAATCAGTAACGATAAGCACGAACTAGCTTCTCTTATATATCCAAATACAGACTCTTGGATGTGGGGTAAACAAATGAAAGAAGAGGCTAAGAAAATATGGAACTAAAAAGAAGCGAGAAGTATAGTGCCTAATCACAAACAATTTCGTGCAGCACGAAAGTATGGGTACAGGAGCGGACTAGAACACAAGCTGTCTCTCTATCTTGATGAACTAAAAGTAATCTACGATTATGAGAAAGTTAAGATTGAATGGGAAGACTTGGCGTACCGCACATACACTCCTGACTTCGTGCTGTACAATGGGATCATCATTGAGACCAAAGGTATGTTCACAGCAGCGGATAGAAGAAAACACCTTGCTATTAAGAAGCAACATCCGCAGCTTGACATTCGCTTTGTTTTCGAGAATAGTAGGAGAAAGCTACGAAAGGGTGCCAAGTCAACCTACGCAGAGTGGTGTATCAAGTATGGATTTAAATACTATGACCGCATTATTCCTGAAGATTGGCTGAAAGAGAAAGGCAAGAACAGGCATCCCAAGTTTATCAAGTTTAGTGGAACCAAAGTGAAAAGGAGATAAGACATGGAATCAATTGATGAAGGTGACTTTGTAATTAGAATACGGCCCACAGAAATAGACGGCGAGTGGACTGGAGAGATTGATATCTCTATTATATCTCAAGCTAATAATCCTCTTGATGATGAGGGCTATACACAGCTTATGCATTTCTGTAAAATGATGTGTGCAGCCGTACCACTAATGGAAGCCAATCACGAACTTCGTGACCTTGTGCATAATTATGTGATGGAAGTTGTTGACAACGACATGGAAGATGTGGTAGACGATGATGTGATTATCACAAGAGAAGATGGCAACGTAGTGCATCTTAGCTTTGGTAGCAGTACAAAGGGGAGTGCATGATGCGTCATGAGGCGTACATGCGAATGAGGATGAAAGAGTTACAACCAGTTACACCAGAAGAGGAGAGACTTATGGATGAGTTCTATTCAAAGCAGAACAAGAAAGCGGACATGGTAAACTCTCCGCCTCACTACAACAAGGCTGGCATTGAGTGTATTGACGCCATTGCTGCAGCTACAGGTGATGGCTACGAGCATTACCTACAGGGAAATATTATGAAATACTTGTGGCGTTATCGCTACAAGAATGGTACAGAAGACCTCAATAAAGCGCAATGGTATCTTAGTAAGCTGATTGAGGAAGTTGAAGGCTGCTACGATGAGAGTTAAAGTTTATATCAATATTGATATTGATCCAGACGAGTATCCAATACCCGCCGATGAGGATGTCGGCATTGAGATTGAAGACGGCATACGTGAATATTTCTATGACGTAGACGGTGCCGAAATCAAACATATTAAAACACTAACGGAGTGACGAAATGCACAACTACCTACCCACAGACTATCAAAACTTTATAGCCCTCTCCCGGTATGCTCGTTGGAGAGAGGACGAACAACGTCGTGAGACTTGGGGTGAGACAGTCGAGCGATACTTTGATTACATGGCAAAGCACCTTGAGTCTAAGCACGAGTATGTCCTGTCGGATGAACTGCGCGGTGAACTTGAAGAGGCTGTGCTAAACCAAGACATCATGCCAAGCATGAGAGCATTAATGACTGCCGGTCCCGCGCTTGACAGATGTCACGTCGGCGGATACAATTGCTCCTACGTACCAGTGGATAGTCCTCGTGCCTTTGACGAGACAATGTATATCCTCATGTGCGGCACTGGTGTAGGCTTCTCTGTGGAACGTCACCACACGGAGAAGCTACCAGTCGTCAACGAAGACATGCATGACACGGATACTGTCATCAAAGTTGGCGACTCACGTCCGGGCTGGGCCAAATCGCTACGTGAACTTATCTCGCTCCTCTATGCGGGACAAGTACCACAGTGGGACACGTCAGAGGTTCGTCCTGCTGGCGCACGTCTCAAGACCTTTGGTGGTCGTGCGAGTGGTCCAGCCCCTCTTGAGGAACTCTTTCAGTTCACTGTGGAGATGTTCAAGAAAGCATCAGGTCGTAGGTTGTTTCCTATCGAATGCCATGACCTGATGTGCAAGATTGGTGAAGTGGTTGTTGTCGGCGGTGTACGTCGTAGCGCACTCATCAGCTTGTCCAATCTGAACGATGATCAGATGCGCCACGCTAAGTCAGGTCAGTGGTGGGAAGGCGAGGGGCAACGTGCGCTTGCGAATAACAGCGTTGCCTACAAAGGTAAGCCAGAGATGGGTACCTTCATGCGTGAGTGGGTGTCTCTGTACGAGAGCAAGTCTGGTGAGCGTGGTATCTTCAACCGCAAGGCAGCGAAAGAACAGGCCGCTAAGAATGGACGCCGTGATGCAGAACAGGATTTTGGCTGCAATCCATGCAGTGAAATCATCCTGCGTCCGTATCAGTTCTGTAATCTGTCTGAAGTTGTTGTTCGTGCATCCGACACGCAGCAGACACTAACTGACAAGGTTCGTCTGGCTACCATTCTT
>Ga0098043_1000684_pt1 | contig 12017 bp, 20 predicted proteins | sample 9B_taG_FD_92581 | JGI IMG/M metagenome (GOLD analysis project Ga0098043, IMG submission 92581) | Marine viral communities from the Subarctic Pacific Ocean - 9B_ETSP_OMZ_AT15188_CsCl metaG | ecosystem: Environmental > Aquatic > Marine > Oceanic | place: Subarctic Pacific Ocean | collected 2015-01-10 | reverse complement strand
TGTTAAGGCAATGTATGCTGCTGGAATTAAATCTTTTGAATTAGTGAAAAAATATATTCCTACAGTCGCAGATGCTCATACTATGAAAATTCAACAAAGAATACCTGACAACTGGCGTTTCGCTAATAATTTCAGTTCTACAATCTCGAATTGCAATATCTCTGCACCAGTTCATCAAGACCACGCTAATGTAAAAGGTGCTATAAATATGATAATTACAAAAAGACGGAACAGTAAGGGAGGTAACTTACACGTACCTGATTACAATGCTACCTTTGACCAAACTGATAACTCATTATTGGTATATCCAGCTTGGCGCAATAGACACGGAGTTACACCAATTATTCCAACATATCAAGGAGGCTATAGAAACTCTCACGTTTGGTATGCTCTCGATTCTTTCAACAAACTAAAAAAATAGTGGCAAAAAAAAAGGCGACTCAATCAGAAAAAGAATATAGAACTTACAGAATTGCTGGCTTATTATCTCGTGGTGTAACGCGGTCAGAAATCATAAAATATACCGCGGCTGAGTGGGGACTAAAACTTAGACAAACAGAACAATATATTCAAGATGCTCGTATAGTTCTAAAGAAAGATTTCGACATTGATAGAAGGCAATTTACCGCGGACTTATTAAGCCAGCTTTCTACCTTACAAAAAGAAGCCAGAAATAGCAATCAATTAAATGTAGCTTTAGGCTGTATTAACTCAATGGCTAAGATTGCACAGATTTCAACATGAGCATATTAACTAGAGAGGGTTCAGTATTAGATATTGCAGGCAGTAGCGGTGTTTCAATTAATACACCAGAGCTATTAGAAAAGATAAGAAATGATTTACATGAACCGCAAAGACAGTTCTTTGATAGCAGTAATACCGAAATATTAGGCTTGTCAGCTGGTTATGGTGCAGGCAAAACTAGAGCGCTGTGTGCAGTTTGCGTGAAGTTAGCAGCTTTAAATGTAGGATTTACAGGAGCAGTCATGGAGCCAACTGGTCCATTGATTAGAGATATTTGGCAGAATGATTTTGAGCAATTTTTAGAATATTACGAGATTCCATATACACATCGAGCTAGTCCTCTACCTGAATACATATTGCACTTACCTGAAGGCGATACGAAAATACTGTGCAGAAGTTTTGAGAACTGGTCTAGGATAATTGGTCTAAATTTAGCTTTTGTATTAGCAGATGAAATAGACACAGTTTCCCCATCTGTATGTGATAGAGCATTTCCGAAGATTTTAGGAAGGCTTAGGGCAGGAAATGTTAGACAATTTTGTGCAGCAAGTACTCCTGAAGGTTTTAGGTGGATGTGGAATACCTTTGGGTCCGAAGCAGCGCAAGAAAGATCAGACCGCAAACTTATAAGAATGAGAACCCAAGACAACCCACATTTGCCAGAAGATTTCATAGAAAGAATGCAAGCAAACTATGATCCTAGTATGTTGCAAGCTTACCTTAATGGTGAATTTACCAACTTAACAACTGGGCAGGTCTACGATAGATTCGTTAGAGAAGATAATACTATAGATACATTGCCAACTATCGCAGAAGAACCACTAAGAATAGGTGTAGACTTTAACATTGGGAATATGAGCGCTGTTATAGGAGTTAAATTAGGAGAAACATTGTTAATAATTGATGAGATTGTGTCAGCACATGATACAGACGCACTTGCTCAAGAAATCAAACGTAGATACCCTACTAATAGAATTTACATATACCCTGACGCTTCTGGAGGAAATAGATCAACAAATGCAGCAAAAACAGACATTCAGATTCTGGAAACCTATGGTTTCACTAATCTTTCAGCGAAAAGTAACCCCCCAATCCGCGATAGGGTTTCTTCCGTACAGGGTTTGCTTTGCAACGGAAAAGGGCAAGTACGTTTACAGATCAATGCCAGTTGCAGACGTATGATTGAATGTCTCGAATTACAAAGCTATACAGATAAAGGCGAACCAGATAAAGAGGCTGGTTATGATCACATGAATGACGCACTTGGCTATTTAGTTTGGAGAGAATTTAACCCACTATTTGCAAGATCTGGTAAACGAACTGGTGTTAGATTGTATTAATGGATTACACTATATTTAAAACTTGGGGATTCTATTGTGTATAGCGCCTACGGAAGAAAATTTACGAGAGAAAGAACAGGCTTTACTACAGATGTTAATGACCCTTCACAAACTTGGTTTTTGCAAGAACCACATTGGTTGCTTATTGAAGATTTAGCAGGCGGTACGTTTGAAATAAGGCTTAAACATAGAAAATATTTACCGCAAGAACCTAGAGAGCAAGACGAATCATACGAAAATAGATTAGCTAGAAGTACTTGTCCACCTTATTTCCAAAGATTAGAAAGAATGCTTGCGGGAATGCTTACTAGGAAGCCAGTAAAGCTGCAAGATATCAGTGACACTATAAGAGAGCAATTATTCGATGTCGATTTACAGGGTAACGATCTGAATGTATGGACTTATGAAGCTGCGCGGAAAATGATTAGATATGGACACGTTGGAGTTTTAGTTGATGTACCAGCAGAAGGCAAAGGCAGGCCATATTGGGTTACTTATACTCCAAGAGAAATATTAGGCTATAGAACTGAAGTTATTAATGGCAAAACTACATTCACACAATTAAGACTTTTAGAAAAACTTATAGAGGCTGACGGAGAGTACGGAGAAAAAGAAGTAACACAGGTGAGAGTTTTATATCAAGGTAGGTACGAGATTCACAGAAAAAATGATGATGGTAAATTTATAATTACTGAAGAAGGTAATTTATCTACACCTGAAATACCTTTCTCTGTAGCTTATGCAAACAGGCTTAATTATATGGAATCAAGACCACCATTAGAAGATATTGCAGAATTAAATATCAAAGCTTATCAAGTACAAAGTGATTTAGATAATCAGCTGCATATATCAGCAGTTCCTTTACTTGGTTTCTTTGGTTTTCCTCAAAGTTCTGAAGAAGTCAGTGCCGGACCCGGAGAAGCCATAGCCTTTCCAGCGGAAGGGAGGGCAGAGTATATCGAGCCTACTGGTAGATCATTTGATTCACAGTTTCAAAGACTAGATCAGTTAGAAAAACAAATTAATGAATTAGGTTTGGCAGCAGTACTAGGGCAAAAGTTAAGCGCTGAAACAGCAGAGGCGAAAAAGATAGATAGATCACAAGGAGACTCAACCATGATGGTAGTTGCACAACAAATGCAAGATCTAATTGATAACTGCTTAGTATTTCACGCTGCATATCTTAATACGTCAGAAGTTGGCAGTAGTTTTGTTAATCGTGACTTCTTAAGCTCAAGATTAGATCCTCAAGAAATACAGGCACTTTTACAGCTATATACCGCTGGAACTATTACACAAAAAACATTACTAGACCAATTAACACAAGGCGAAGTATTAGGAGATGAGTTTGACGTTGAGGAGGAGGTAGAAGCAACTCAGATGGGCGGGTTAATTGAAACCAACCCACCAGAGCCTGAAACTGAAGAGGAGGAACCTGAAGAAGTAGAGCAAGAGGAAGAATGATAAATGGCATTGCCAGATGCAATATTTAGAAATGCTATTGACCTAAATAGGTATGGCAATAAAGTCTCTACTGACGTAGCACGTAGATTTGTTGATATTTGTGTTCGATCTGTACAAGAACTGTCTGTATTAGATCGCAAAGGTTTAGGCGATAGTTATAGAGCAGCGAGACTTAGATCAATAGTGGCACAAATGGAAAAAAGTCTTGGAGGCTGGAAAAAATATGCAAATAAACACGTTATTAAAGAATTACAGGGATTAGCGAAAGTTGAAGCTGGTTTTATAGAAGATCAGTTACAGAAAGTTATTCCACGAGGCGTAAGAAAAAACATACAAGTAAATGGTGTAGAGATTAGTCCAAAATTTGCAGAAAATATTGTATCTGTTGACCCTACAAAAATTAGATCGAGAGCAGTAGGCCGACAACTAGCGGGTTTCTTAGGGGAAACGAGCCTGTCAGATGCAATAGGCGCAAATATGACACTACCTAATGGAAACATAGTTCAAGATGCGTTTGACAAGATTGCAGATGGCTCAGTTCAGTTGTTTAGAAATACTGTGAGAGATGGATTAGCAACAGGCGAAACAACACCACAAATGACACGCAGATTATTGGGAAATAGCAAAGAAAATGATACTGCTAATATTTTGCAGATGTCTCAAAAGGGAGGCTTGTTAACTAGCCCACCTATCAACCAAGTTAGAACTCTGGTAAGAACTAGCATAAACCAAGTTGCAAATAGTGCTGCTTTGACTGTATATCAAGCAAATAGTGATATAACTAAAAAATATAGATATACCGCCACACTAGATAGTAGGACTACTGCAGTTTGCGGTGCATTAGATGGAAGAATATTTGATTATGAGAAAGGACCAAAACCACCACAACATTTTAATTGTAGGTCTACTGTTGTCCCTGAGATCGACTATGAGAACTTACCTTTTGACCCACCACCTACAGCCAGAAAACGAGCTACGGCAGATGGCCAGATGTCAGCAGACACAGATTACGCTAAATGGTTATATATGCAGCCGAACAAAATACAGGCACAAGTTTTAGGAGGCAAGTTTAATAAAGAAACAAATAAATTTGAAGGCTCCTTTAGATACTTTCAAAGATTAGCAAGCAGAGATGACCCAAGAACTGCACTAGCAAAGTTTGTAAGGGCAGATGGAAGCAGGGTTACACTAGCTCAACTTAAAAGTCGATATGGAAAACCTGATAATATCCCTATAGTAAGAATACCTGTGGCAGAAGTTGCTAAAGTCGCACCACGAAAAGCACCAGCACTAACTTATGCACCAACTGTACAACCAAAAATTGCAGTTTCACGCGGAAAAGATATTGCAGGCGGTAGGTTAACAAAACTAGATGGTTATAGAAAAGACTATAAAAAACTTTTAAGACAACATACAGAAGTACGAGAAGAGCTAAACGGAATACACGGAAAAATGAATAGGACAAAAGATATGGCGAAATGGAGAGCGCTTAACGAAACTAGAGACCCATTGATATTACGCAAAAACAAACTAAGGGCTGACATCGATCGAATAGACAAACAAGGATTCCAAGAAATGTTTGAATTACGGAAAGAAGCTATTGCAGCTTCATCTATTACTAGAGCAGAAGCGAGAGAAGCTATAGGTAAAATGAAATTTGTTGGTTTTAGAGAAGGCAGAGAAAGAATAAGAGAAGAATTAGAAGAGTTTGCAGTTATGTTTAATGGTGGTGGCATAGTAAAAAATGGAAGAAAAATAAAAGGTAGACCAAACAAAATATCAACAGTAAGGGTAGCAAATGGACGAGCGCATAATGCAAACCAAGGAGATGGCACAAGTTTGATAAAAGTTCCTAATAAAAGTGGTGGATATTTTGGAGAAGATGATGCAAAAGCTACTTTATTCCATGAAGCTGCGCACAGTTTAGAAGGCCAAAGCGAAAAAAACGTAGCAATGGCAGTTGCTTTTAGAAACAATCGAGCAAAAAGTCTTACACCAGTTAGCCCTAAAGGTTTAAAAGGTACAATTAGTGACGGATATTATTTAAGAGAAGCAGTAATTCGAGATAGTTTTATTTCTCCTTATGTTGGCAGACCTTATAGAACTACAGGAAGAGACATATCAAAATTACCTAAAGGTGTAAAAGTTGGGGAAATTTATGACGAAGCTACAGAAGTTATTAGTATGGGAGCAGAGCATTTTAGTAATCCTGAAAATATGTTCAGGTTGTATCAAGCAGACCCTGAGCATTTCTTTATGATTCTTTCCCTAACACGCACAACTTACTAATGGTTATCAAATTACTTGTTAAAGAAGGCAGTGAAAATGCAACATTAACTTTACAATCTAGTCCTAGTTTTGTTGTAATTTCTGGGAGCGAAGAGCTTAAGTCAGATATAGAGTTTGAATCAAAATTTGCGTACGACTCAGTAGGCCACATAATGAATCTCGGTAGTATCTTTGCTCAAGACTTGTATATCTTTATGGTTGATCTCTATGGCAAAGAAAATGTAGAAATTTTAGAAGGCAAAGAGCAGATTAAAGATGATGACAAAGAATTAGCTATACTAGAAAAAAATGGAGTTACCTAATGCCAGCTTCTATGTACAAAACAAGTGGAAAGAAAAAGAAAAAGAAAAAGAAGGGAGGTAAAAAGTAATGTATCAATTTAATACTGGCAAAACAGAGGAGCCAGTTAATTGTCCTATGCCTAAAAAACCTGATTTCGATTTAATGTCAAAAGCTGAATTGGAAGAATATGGGCGTACAATAGGACTTGAGTTAGATAGAAGGCTAACAAAATCAAAACTCATTTCACAACTACAAGAAAATGAAAAAGGGTAGCAGAGTTAGTTGGGTGTATCAAGGCACTCGTACATTTGGCAAAGTTACTGGTGTCGCTGGTAAGAGAGCTACTATTAAAGGGCCGAGCGGTGGTAGTATTACCAGAGTTGGAACTGATAGTGACCCTGTAATACGTCTGGTTTCAGAATCTACAGGAAATGCAGTATTGAAGAAAAGATCACAATTAAGATCTGCACCTAAAAAGAAAAAATGAAATTAACAACTAGACAAAAAAATGCTTTAGCTAGACATAAAAAAGCACATGGTCATACTAAAAAACATATTGATGAAATGACAAAGGCAATGCTTGCAGGTAAAACTTTTACACAGGCTCATAACATTGCCATGAGAAAAAAAGGTAAATAATGGCTATTAATTACAGAGGTGAAACTTTCAGTGGATATAACAAACCGAAAAGAACTTCAAAACACCCGCGAAGCAGTCACGCAGTATTAGCAAAAGAAGGCGATAAAGTTAAATTAATAAGATTCGGTCAACAAGGTGTTAGCGGTGCAGGTGCAAATCCAAAAACAGAGAAAGGTAAAGACAGACAAAAAAGATTTAAAGCAAGAATGGCTAAACATATTGCAAAAGGTAAGATGAGTGCAGCGTATTGGGCTGACAAAGTAAAATGGTAGGCTAGTATAGTATTAAATTTACCTTGCGGGTATGTCTGAAGAATTACAGCAAGAGGCTGCGCCTACTGCTAACAACAACGAAGAGTTATTAAAGCAAATCAAAACTTTAGAAAGTCGTATTGAAGCAACAGACTCTAAAAATAAACAATTATTAGACGAAAAGAAAAAGTATCAGCAGCTAGAGCAAACGCTATCTTCAATGCCTGATGGTACTGATGTACAAAAACTACTAGAGTTTAAACAAAAGGCTGAACAAGCGGAACTAGAGGCAAAAGGAAAGTATTCTGAAGCACTACAAGCCAGAGATCAGCAATTTAGAGACGCAAGTGCAACAAAAGATGAACAGATTAAAAAATTAGAAGGGAGAGTCAAAGAGTTAGAGTTAATTAGTCCAACTGTCTCTGCTTTGGCTGAAGTAGTCCATGACCCTGACATGGTTTTAAAAACAAAACTAAGCATAGATCAAATAAAAAGAAAAGAAGATGGCACAGTAGTTGTTGTTGACGGATATGAAGAAACACCAGTTGCTAAGTGGGCTGAGAGCTTACCTGATTGGTTAAAGAAAACAAACACAGCAAGTGGTTCAGGCGCACCGATAGCAAAACATACATCAGGAAAACTACCAATAGGAATGGAAAAGAATCCATTTGAAAACGGAGGTAATCTTACAGAGCAAACGAGATTATGGAACGTAGATAGAGCTTTATACGAAAGATTAAGAGATCAAGCAAAGAAATAGTTGTTAATTTTAGTGTTTTCTGGTTATTATGAACTGTAACTAGACTAGGCTGCGCCAAAGTCTGTAGGGCTGCGCCCGCTATATTGTAAACATTTATTCAGGTTTTTTTCATGGCCACTCTCAGGAGTGATGTGATTATCCCAGAGGTATTTACTCCATACGTCATAGAACAAACAACTGCAAGAGATGCATTTTTGCAGAGTGGTGTTGTTCAACCAATGGCAGAGCTAAATGCTACTGAGGGTGGTGATCTCATCAATGTACCTTTTTTCTCAGCAAACTTAACTGGAGATTTTGAGGTTTTATCTGATTCAAGTTCTCTTACACCCGGAAAAATTACAACTGACAAACAAGTTGGTGTAATTTTGCATAGAGGTAGAGCATTTGAATCTAGAGATTTAGCTGCATTAGCAGCAGGTTCAGATCCAATGGGCGCAATCGGCCAGAAGATCGGAGCTTATATTGCTAACCAAAGACAAAAAGATTTACTTGCTTGTTTATCTGGTGTTTTTGGCTCAGTAAACAGTACTGACTCTAACGCTGCATTTTTTGGCTTAACAATAGATGGTGGTTCAGGAGATACACCAACTGTTTTGAGTCCTAGACACGTTGCTAAAGCTAAAGCATTGTTAGGAGATCAAGGAGACAAACTAGCAGCTGTATGTATGCATTCTGCTGTGTATTACGATTTAGTCGAGCGCAAATTAGTTGACTACGTTCTTGCTACTGATGGTAATGGCGGTTCAGCTACTGCATCTGGCGGTACAATTACACCAGCTTATGCAGGTGGAAATGATACTGTCCCTACATATTGCGGATTACGAGTAATCGTTTCTGACGATGTAGCAAAAACAGGTTCAGGCTCATCTAGCGAATATTCAACTTATTTCTTCACAGCAGGCGCTGTTGCAAGTGGTGAGCAAGCTGGCCTACAGACTGAAACAGATAGAGATATTCTTGCAAAGTCAGATGCTATGTCTATTGACTTGCATTATTGTTATCACCCTGTTGGCTCTAAGTGGGCTGTTACTACAACAAACCCAACTCAGGCACAACTTGAAACTGTAAGCAACTGGTCGAAAGTTTACGAAACAAAAAACCTAGGGATTGTTAGGGCAACTAACATTTCTACTATGGATTAACTGAGGTAAATTATTATGCCAAGTTTATTTGAAGCTGCTGCAGGCTCTGCTTTAGGAGTTGTATCAGCACAAACAGGTTCTGTGACTCAAGCAACCAGTAAAGCTACTGGTGTGACATTAAATAATGTCGCTGGCGCGATCACATTGAACAATGCTGCATTAGCTGCTGCTGCTGAAGTTACTTTCACAGTTACTAACTCAAAGGTTAGTGCTGGTGACGTAGTTTTAGTGAATCATGGTTCTGCTGGTACAGCTGGAACTTATGTTGTTCAAGCTAATACTATTGCTGATGGGTCTTTTAAGATTTCTGTTGGTAATGTATCTGGCTCTTCAGCTAGTGAAGCTATCGTCTTGAATTATATGGTTTTCAAGGCTGGTTAATGGGAATATTTGCGTTTAAACGTAAACGAGAACAGGAGGCTGCGAAAGTGGCCTCTGTTCCCATTAAAACTACAAAGGTTAAACGAACTAAAGTAAATGGCGATCACAATAGTAGAAACAGTAAGCAGCGCAACAGCAAATAGCTATCAAACTCTTGCCGATGCACAGGCATTTATAGATGGTTTGGTAGAAGATGATGACGTGACTGCATGGTCTAGCGCTACAACAGACCAAAAAAACAGAGCATTATTTACTGCGACTAAAAGAATAGATAGAGAAAGATTTATTGGAGCTAAAGCAAAGCAAGATCAGGCACTTCAATGGCCTCGACAAGGTGTAAGAAAACCAGATACATTCACAAGTACTTACACAAGTGGATACCCTTATAGAATTACAGCTGATTATTATACAGAAACCGAAATACCAGTTGAGGTGAAAGAAGCACAAGCAGTATTAGCGGTATATCTTAACAACAATAAAGATGGGTTAGGATTATCAGGTTTAGAAGACTACAAAGACATAAAGATTGGTAGTCTAGAGGCAACACCTAATTTTTTTGGTGCTGTTGGTGCTGACCGAGTACCGCCATTATTTGAAAGGTTGTTTACTGGTCTTAGGATTAGTGGACCCGCAAACGTATCTATTAAAAGGAGTTAAAAATGACCTACTATTCTGCAGCAAAAATTATTACTGATCAATCAGCACATACAGGAAGGTTCCAATGTGTAAAAGCATTAGAAGATACAGTAATAGCTACATTAGTTTCTGAAAATATAACTGGAACTAAGAGTAGCGTTACAATTAATTCTAATTGCTCTATAGAGGGAGTAATTACAAGCATAACTTTAGCTAGTGGCTCTGTTGTAGCTTACGTTCTGTAATGGGTATTGCTTCTTCACTAAGAAAAGCATCTTCAAAAGCTTTAATAAAGCTAGGGGGAGATGTAACTATAAAAAGGGCTACTACTAGCGCCTATGATATGAATAGCGGAGAAATTAGAAAAAATGAAACAAGCACTACAGTTAAAGGGTTTTTAGAAAACGTAGTTCAAAGAGAGGTTAATGATCTAGTTACAGGCCAAGATAAAAAATTAACAATTTCTGCTCAAGGCTTAGATTTTGTGCCAAAACTAAAAGACTATGTAGTTATTGCTTCTGTTGAATACAAAATAATTCAGATAGATACAAATGAATTGAACAATACAGCGATTAGCTACGAACTTTATTTAAGAGGTTAAGCCGATGATGATAATTCCACCAGAAAGAATAGGAGGTCACATGGAATTTCAAATAAACCAACTTTTAAGAGCAGTAGTTATCGAAAGTGACGCGAGAGCTAAATTAGGTAGTCCAGTAGATACAGGAAGATTTAGGTCAGATTGGCAAATTGGAGAAAATGACCCTGACGGAAGACCAAATATTGATGGACCTTTTCCCAACGGCATAACACCACCTAAAGGTACTAATTATGCTGCTGGTTTCGATGAAAAAATTGGGAACGTTTATCATATACACAACAATTTACCTTATGCAGAGGCGCTTTCAGGTACAGGTCAGGGCATACCAAGATCATGGAAAGCTGCAGGTATTACAGGAAGTAAACAAAATAGTGGCGCATGGGTAGACGTAATTTCTAAAGAAATGACTAATTGGGCGCAACAAGAATATCAAAAAATTCTGAGGAGAACATAATGGCTGCTGTAGATTTAAACGATATTAGAAAAACTATAGAAGGTCGTCTTAACGATGAATTACAAGCAGCACCAATAATTCCTGTAGTTTTTGCAAATCAAAGCTTTGATCCAGATTCCAATAGTAGTTTTGTTCAATGTTTATTAGCGTTTGGCGAAGATGAGTATTTAAGTCAAGGTGGTACAACTAATTCAAATAATCGGTTAGTAGGTGCTGTTACAATAAATATATTTACTGGACAAAACATAGGGGCAGGCAGTAACTATGTAATCGGTAATAGAATACGCGATTTGTACAATAGACAAGTTGTGTCAGGAGTTGTTTTTGATCCTATTATCGGACCTTCTCTTGTATCTAATCCAGTACCTGAAGGATTTTTCCAAACTCAAATTCGTATGACTTTTGAGGCTTATGAAGACTTATGACTGAAATTACTAAAGAAATGCTTGACGTTATCGAAAAGGTAAAAGGCAAGCGCAACCCAGAACTCTGGGATCCACGTTGTAAGCAGTATATGGCTGCTCAACAAAAAAAGAAAACATCAACTACTGTTAATCCTAAATCTTAGGGTTAATATGTAGACAATTACCCAAACTTAAATCATGGCATTTTTTCGTGGTGAAGAGGGTTCAGTTAAGTTTATCAATGGTTCAGGTACAGCTGAAACTATTGTTAGTACAAGAAACTGGTCTCTCACAGTAAATAAAGAGCTTTTAGAGTGTACCGATCATGGTGACACCTCTAGAGCTTATGTAGGTGGATTAGTTTCTGCTACTGGTAGCGTAGAACTTTTATATAGTGCTGCTGATGGAAACCACACTCAAACTTTAGTACAAGATTGTTTGACTGCAGAAGATGCAGGAGACGCACAATTCGAATTGTTTCTCGATACGTCAGGTGCAAAAAAACTTTCTTTTAATGGAGTCGTTACAAGCACAGACTTCAGCGCTAACATAGGAGACTTAGAAACTATTACAGTATCATTTACCGCGAATGGTGCTATTACTTCTGCTGTTTAACTCATGACAACAAAT
>Ga0098043_1000681_pt1 | contig 12030 bp, 26 predicted proteins | sample 9B_taG_FD_92581 | JGI IMG/M metagenome (GOLD analysis project Ga0098043, IMG submission 92581) | Marine viral communities from the Subarctic Pacific Ocean - 9B_ETSP_OMZ_AT15188_CsCl metaG | ecosystem: Environmental > Aquatic > Marine > Oceanic | place: Subarctic Pacific Ocean | collected 2015-01-10 | reverse complement strand
TACGAATGCTCGGTGTTTACCTGTCTTATCTTTCATAGTAAAACCGCCCGGACCCGGTTTTTGCATCATAAAATGTTTATTATCAAATCGCTTAGGCCAAAGTAAGACTTCTGATTTGAGTAATTGGAATGCGATGTCCATTGGTTCGCCTGTGACAATCGGCTCGCTGGTTAAGTCAAATTCATAGTCGGGGTTAGGTGGCTGACCTGACTCAGGTCTGTTAGCAAGTAGTTGACTGGCTTTTGGTATAATTGGCTCAGGCTCAAACCTACCCTCTCTCGCTTTTTCAGCCTCTCGTGTAGCCACCTCTAAAATGTGAGCCGGTAATTCTATTTGGTCAAAAGAACCTTGTGAAAGGTCACTGTCAAGACCATGCATAGTTTCATGGGCCATAGTAGGAGCCATATAACTAGCAAACCTGTCCACAGTTTCTTGCTCGTGGAAATCAGTATCAGGAGGAGCATATCTCATATTTTCCATACGAAAAGCCGCAGCGTCAGCATCAAGCCCAAGACCACGCATGGTAGGTGCCATGAAAGTTCGCTGGCTGATGTGAGAAGGCCAGTAGGCTTCTGCTTCGGATTCTGACACCATTTTGTCACCTTTACCTGCAACAGGCTGGTCATACATTAGATGATTACCTTCACCGATGTTCCTTAGATAAACAAAACCCGGCATAGGACCGGGCTTAACGAAATCCTCTCTTTTCATAGTCCCTGCTACACCTTTCGCTTTTGGGTCAGGATGCTTTAAACCTGCACCGTATCTAAACTGGCGAGCCTTGAGCAGTGACAGCGATTGCTCAATCGGGTGCATTGTCTAAACCCAAAGTCCTCGACACGAAAAGACTACCGCTAGTTTAGGTGCACCAAAAATTTTCTAAAAATTTTTTTTGCTGGAGCGCCGTGTGTGGTTAAAAGGAGCCTAAACTGCCGTCTAAACTCATGCCTCCGGCTAAGGGGTCGTCTAAACTCAGTCGTCTAAACCGCAGTGCCACGGTATATAGAACGCTATACTGCAAGCCATCTAAACCGCAGTGGGCCGTTCTATATATTACAGTTTAGACAGAAGTCTAAACTGCCCCAATCACACCCGCCCCGCTCGCAGTCACACATGTCCCGCTCGTATGCGTAGGTGTGGTGCGTATGTATGTGAACGCCATACGGCTGGCTGGCTTTGCGAGGGGCACGTATGTGAGCGAGCGAGCGAGCCACACGGTTTGCTTCACGGGTATGAGCGAGGCGCACAGTATGCGTAGTCGTCTACGTGCGTGTTCGCTTGTGGTCGTGAGGATGATTCCCTCAACCCACTCATACGGGTGGACACATGCCTACCGTATTGACCTGCTTATACTCGCCTAAACCTATGCACCTAAACCCACGCACGCACACATACGAGGAGATACCAAAACCGTTGCACTGCGTCTTTCCCCTTAAATACCCATAACAAAGAGAGTAGGCCGTCAAACCATTGACAAATACCCCCGACACCTACTACGGTGTCACTCACCGATGTATACGGTCAGACAGTGACCCCCATCCTGTGAGTGCATCGTAGTATGGTAACCGGGGGTAACTACCCTAATCGGTGGACTAAGGCCTTGTCCTTAAATACCCATAACAAAGAGGGTGGTCCGTCAAACCATTGACACAACAAACAAGGAGGAATGAATATGAACGCTAGATATGCGGTTGCCAAGCAACCACTAATTAACGACATGCGGACATTCATGCTAGGTAATAGCAAGAAGGTCACGCTACCTATGGACAAAGAAGCGTTCTTGAAGAACGGCTTGATTGAGGACGGTGACCCTAACACCTTCACTCGCAAGCAAGTTCAACAAGGACTAGCAAGATGTGTAAGGAATGTAAGGTCCGGTGACGGACATGGCCCAGCGGGTCGTGTCGCTTTACCTGATGCTATCTCTAAAGCCGCATCTGTGAGAATACTAGAGGCTAAACACCCACGCAAAACCGGCGACCCTGACTCGCTACTACTTGCATGCTTAGCCAAATACCGCAAGCACATACGCAAGGCAGCACAGGCAGTCGCAATCAAAGCGTCAGTCAAGGCTGGAACTGCGTGGGTCGCTGAAGAAGTGTATGACAAAGACGGAAACTTTCGCATCTTTGTAGACCAAATGTCCGCCATCAAAGCGTGGGCTAGGTCACAAGATGTAGACTGGTGGAAGGACCCAACTACCAAAGCATCATTACTCGCCGAGGGAGCCCAAAGGGTTAGCCTCTCGTGAGCCGTAGGTCAAAGGAACCGCAAGTCCTCCATCGGGAGGCATTAGGAGTGCAGCACTTAGGTGCGGACATCACCCTGCGAAACCTCGACAACTAGGGATTGTGTGCGAATGAAACCCCCTCAAGGGGTAGGTAAACGGGATAACAGCATAATCCCCCTGCAAAGGGGGTGGCGACCAATCATTACCGAGTTCACAAATACGGTTATGAATCGAACAGGTATCATGAAGGGAGATACACAGATAGGGGAGAGAAGCGACTCCTCCACAAAAAACGAGTGACTACCCCCTCACTTATCTTACGGGGAGGACGGCCCTAGCCGTATCAATCAAAGTCCTATCAAGGCAAGCCCGACACATGGGCAATAGTGTGTGACCACATGGGGTCTATACCATGTGCCCCAGTATCAGGCTCGGTATTAGCAACCGAGGCGCATCCTTAACAAATCTGAGAATGCGAAGGACTAGAAAACCGAGCCTGATACACTTCATATTCCATGACACGGTGCGTGTCCAGTGATAACCGCATACCCATAGAGTTCGGTGTATGTATGAGCGAGAAGGACAAACAGGTCGACTACACGGTTCTCGTTAGGTATTCATTGGACAATCAGGGTGGCGCCCGCACCGTGTCATCCAATTCACGGGGTTGCTACCCCATTTTCTTTCAGAAAATCTGTCACTACACCACAGAGAGCCACGCACCCTGAACTCACCACCCACCCTGAAGCGAAGCGAACATGTTCGTAAGCAATCCCATTCCCGTAAGGTAACCGCAAGACTGCGAGCCTAACTCACTTAGTAGTATATCATTATTACAAATATTACAAATATTATACTATACATATATTATATTATACTCTCTAGGGCTACCTTGTATTGTATGAATGAATATTACATTCACCATTGTATACAATGTAAACCTTGTAAAAACACAGAGGAATGAACATGCCAAAACTATGCGACATATGCCACAAAGAACCTGCGCTACCTAACCTCAAGGTATGCCAAAAGCACTACGACCAAATCATGATGATGCGTGATGCGTTAGGATTGGAGGAATGAACATGCGACACGGATTTGAAACAATGGAAGAGATAAGAAACAACATGCCATCACTACTTGATGCTGAAACAATGATGCACCTTACAGGTTACAAGGACTGGGCTTACACCCCTGCTGTAGCACAGGAGTTAGTCGATGACATAGACGACACTCACTACTGCAAGGAAACTTTGCTTTGGGCATTCGACTATGCTTGCGGTGGAACATGGGAGTTCGACAAAGGCGCACTAGCAATACTAATCGACACATGGCTGATACAGGAGGAATGAACATGACAGACAGAAACATAGACCAATACATATGCAGACAATATGACGACTTCTATTACTACCGTATCTATGACCTTGAGCAAGACAATTGGGTAGACGAATGGAGAGCACCTGAAGATACTAAGTGGGAATATCACCCACGAGAAGAAGGCTCGCAAATCATAATCAGAAAAGAGGACGCTGCTTTACGTGCGAAGATGGAGAAGGACTTCGTTCAATGGCTAAAGGACAATGACATTGACCCGTGGGACTTGTGAACAGGAGGAATGAACATGAAAGAAGCGACAACAGAAGATTACGAAACCGCATGGAAAGATATTTGGTATCACTTGATTGAAATGGAACACATGGGTATAGACATAACTCATGGGTTCAACAGTGTAAAGAGTATGCTTGAGTATCACTTGACTAGAGCAATAATTACACGCAAAGATAGAGGAATGGATTACGCAAAGGAGGGCTTTGACCCTAACTTCAAGTCCATCATTACAGGAGAACCCTTGTGGCCCATGAAGGAGGAATGAACATGTCAGATAAACTATACAACGAACTAACATTTAATGGATTGAAAATAATCATACAAGAGAGTGATTGCCGTAGCGGAATCATTGTTGATTACTGGACCGCTAAGTATGAAGTGCACATGGGCACTGAAACATTTTGGTATGATGATATAAAAGAATTAGAAGGAGAGGAATGAACATGAAGATTATACAGGAAGCAGGTATGGAAACAGTAACAAACAGACGACACGAGTTCAAGTATGTCAGCGAGTGGGGCGGAGGACTTTCATTCGATGTCGATGAACACGGAGAGCCTACATCAGATAGTGCCAACGGACTATTCAATGCGCCTGCTGGTATGATGAACTACATCAGAGCAATACTTGGGCCTGAGTGGTGTCCTTACGGTTACGAAGGTGAAGCGGACACATCGTTTGAAGTAATCAACAAAGGTATAGTTACTACCGAGCGTCAAATCAGAATACACAGGCGAGGACTTTGTGACTGTGGTCGCAAGATATACCTTGACAGATTCACAAACCCCTGTGCATGTGGTGTCGATTACGACATGTCAGGCAGAGCACTAGCACCCCGTCACCTATGGGGAGAAGAAACAGGAGAGCATTGGAGCGAATGCTTCTGAACAAGAGGACTGAGGACTTCTCCTTAAATACCCATAACAAAGAATATGGAGCAGTGAAACTTATGGATTTTTACGAATGGCTAATACAAAATGACTACCCATGTAACAACTGGTATGTTGAGAACTACCCGAAAGATTGCTATGCCTTCCAAGACGAAGTGCATGCAGCGTATGGTAACGGTGGTCTTGCTGGAATACAGGGCGACTACTGCTGTGTAGTAAGGCTCAAGGGAATGATTGACACAGATGATGAGCGTGATGCAACAGTAACACTCGTCTATGACGGACACAATGATGAATACTACTTAGAAATTGAGGAGTTGGTTGAATGAATGACGAACAGATAATGAAAGACTTTGGATTTACACAAGCAGAGATAGACAGCATTGAACCTGCTACGGATGAAGAAGTAGCACAGTGGGAAGCAAAGTGGAAGGCTCAAGCAGACAAGCGTAATGAGCATGACCTTTCTATAGAACACTTGACTGAGCGCAAGGCTATCTCTATCGCAAAGAAAGTAAAGACTTACCTACAAGAGAACCAACCCTTCACTGACGGTGGAGGATGCAAACTATTCTCGGACACCTTTACCTATGTCACAGGTGGATGCGACAGAGGATTCACTACTCACGAAACTGGCGCAGTGTTAGCACTCGTCATGGATGGTGGAGGATTCTATGAAATCTTCTCGCCTGATGGGGACGGGGCGGCATACTACGGAACGAATGACGGTTACGAACTTGAACAATTCATCGAGTCCATAGGTTACAGGGCTGAATGGATAACATCTTACTGCTTAGGAGTGTATGAACAATGAACAAAGAACAGATATTAGCCGAAGCCTACGCTGCCCTACTTGGTAGTGTATCGTATCTCAATCGACTCAACCCTCATGCAAGGAGAATGATTTCTCTGTGCGTATCCATACTAGGTGCAGATAGGGTTGAGAAATTATTGAACAAAGGAGATGAACAAGAATGAGCGACTGGAGAGAACTAACAGAAACACATGGGATGACCGCAGGAACTCCCGATGCGATTGACAGATTGATTGACATGTATAGCGAGCCGGACTTTGAGCCGACTGGTCCTGAATGTATTATGTGTGATGAAGTTTGCCCACGACATGACAGTGGCTTCGTCTTTGATGTAGGTCATGACGAATACTACATCGCACTGAACATCAAACCTGTTGAATGGAATCCCGAAATACACCCAAGCGAAATCATAGTGCCTATTCACCAATCCTGTTGGGAGGATTCACACCTTGAACGCTTCAAGGAAAAGTATCACGCTGGATTGAGAGAGTGGTATCTCTCACAGGCTAAGGAGGAATGAATATGGTAATGAGTAAACAGAAGAAGAAAGAATATGCAAAAGCAAAGAACGCAGAGGGTCGTGAGAAGTGGCTGGCTAGTATTGAGGAAGCCATCGCTGACAACAATGTTCCATGGCGCAAGCCTTGGAAGGGTGGACTCAAAGCAGGTATGCCAGTGAACATCAAATCGAAGCGAGCCTATCGTGGAGGAAATATTTGGGGATTATTCATATCGGCTATGTCTAACGGTTGGACTGACCTTCGCTTTGGCACTCGTAAGAACTTGATTGAAAAAGGTTACTCAGTCAAAGGCTTGACTAATGGAACAGGTGTAGGAGTCGCACTATTCAAACCAAGTAAGTTCACAGTTACTAACGAAGAAACAGGTGAAGAAGAAGAAAAGCGTTCTTGGATTTCACGCTGGTATGAAGTATGGTGTGTCGAGCAGTGCGAGGACTACAAGCCACCTACTGAAGACGAGGAAGAAGAATCTATTCCTCCTCACGACTTGATGCAGCACTTCGACACATATGTGGACAGTCAGAAACTCAAGGTCAATCGTGGCGGAGACAAGGCATTCTATTCACCTTCACAGGACTACATCGGACTACCTGTTCACGAAGCGTTCACCGACCCTGTTGGTGAAGTGAACACTGCGTTTCACGAAGCGGCACACAGCACTGGTCACAAGACTAGACTAGACCGTCCGATTACGAACTCCTTTGGTTCATCAGCGTATGCTATGGAGGAACTTGTAGCAGAACTAACCAGTATGCTCACAGTCCTACACTTGGGAGGCGACTTCAATCCTGACCTTGTTGCGGAAGAAAATGCAAACAACATGGCTTACCTAAAGAACTGGCTGACCGCATGCAGAGAGGACAAGGGTAAGGCACTGAGCATGGCGTTCTCTGAAGCACAGAAAGCAACGGACTACATCTTAGACACAATCGTAGGAGGCGATGAAGAATGAATACGGACATAAAACAATCAGAACTAATGAAAACCCTATGGCTAAATCAAATACTTGAATACGACATCGAGTCTATCGTGCTAGCATCATACTTAGGTGTGGACACTTACGAAGCCCATTCATACATTAACGACCAAGACTACTTGGTTCTCACAGACGAAGAGGCTGACGAAGCGGTGCGTGAATACATAGAGGAAACAGTATGGGCGTTCAACCCATCCTTCCTAAGCGCATACACAAGAGTATCAGAAGAAGCAATCAAGAAGATACAGGAATTGCACGAGGATGCAAACGATGCACTTGCTGAGATGATAAAGGACTTCGATGAGTTTGTCGAGGACGCAGTAGCATGTGATGGTCGAGGACACTTCCTTGCTGGCTATGATGGTAACGAAAACGAAGTCACTTTCACATCGCTAGATGATACTAAAACAATTTACTACATTTACAGGAGGAACTGAACATGAACTGCGAAGTATGCAAGGTGGAAATATACCATTCAGTATCAGATGACTGTGACATTTGTGACGACTGTTCAGAAAGACGAGAGTGGGCTAGGCATCTTGCCTCGCAAAGGGGTGACAGACAGTGACTATCATCGACATCTTTTCACACTTCAAGCGAACACTATACAGAACGCTAGACCCAATTACGATTAATACTAGACATGGGCAAGCGACTGCTTGTATGGTCAAGGAAAAGGGAAGCCAAGTGGAACTGATACTACTAATCGAATGACAGAGGACTTCTACTTAAATACCGACAACAAAGAAAATAGAGGGACAAAAATGACAGAAATAGAATGTGAATGCAGTTGGTATTTCAGTGTGCCATGGGCTCCAAACAACGATGGAAACTATGTGCATGTTGAAGTAGAAGCCTATTGCGAAAAATGCAAGAGAACCATAACCAGTGATTATTCGTGGGACGTAACAGAACATTTCACTGTTATAGAAAAGGGTAACAAGCGTTACGAATGTGACGAGTGCCAAACTGAAATGGATGATGAAGGGAAGTTCCGTGATGAAGAAGAATGTCACTTTTGCTCACAGGAATGCCACGATAAATATTGGCAACTAAACGAGGAGGAATGAATATGACAAAGACAAAGACCACACACTACATAGATGGAAGCGAAGTAGAAGAAGTAGAACTTGACTGGTATTGTTGTAACTACTGCGGTGTTTACATCAAAGATTACGAATGGGGATTCATAGAGGACGCTTACGGTAACTACTACTGTGAAAGTGAACAGGAATGTAGAGACGCCATGATTAGCGAGATGACTACTATCGAATACACAAGTGAAGAAGAAGAAATAGACGAGGAGGAATGATATAATGCCAGTAGGAAGAACAGATTTTAAGATAGATAATGACACAAAAACGGCTCACTTTTGGGCTGACAACAAAGAGGATATGAAAACTATGCTAAAGATGCAATTAGTGAGTTTAGCGATAGGCGGTTACCGAATAGAAGCCCATCCGGTTTCAGATGTGAAGCCAGCGATATTTGAGGAGGAATGAATATGGATATAGATAGATTAACACATGCAAGTATATGTTTAGACGCAGCGTTAGAGCAAGCGATGAGTGGTAAACCTGAAGAGGCGAAAGAATTTATTCGTAAGTGTATAGAAAGTTTGGAGATGATATAATGACAGAAACATTAGACATGGAAAGAGAAAGCAGAGTAAGATGGGAGAACTCGTTTGGTGCGAGTAAACCTGAGACAAAGACAATGAAGATAACAGCATGGGCTTGCGCTGACAGACAGCGTGGTGGCTTTGAGATATACGACATTGAATCCGGCGGCGAAAGATACTACGGTGAAGGTGGTATGTGGTTCGGTGATGATGGATTCATCAATGACTACGATGGTGTATTCTCACTAGACAGAGACATTATACTTTGGTTAGATGACTTGGGTATGGTAGCACCTGATGGTTGGTTCAGAAAGGAAATTGACAAAGTAAAGAAGGAGGAATGAGCATGATAAAGGAAACTAAAGAAAAAAGAAAAGAATCTAAGAGATTGTATTTCGAGAGTGAGTGGACTAAAGTAGATAGCGGAATCAAATTTGAAAAGGTATCTGACTCCACCATCAATTCAGTCATCGAATCAATGTGGGGTGCATGGAATGCACATCTTTACGGTTCACATACCAAAGAAGAAGCAGAGGAGTATAAGCAACAAGTATTTGATAAAAATTTAGCCAAGCACAAAGCAGAAAATATACTCAACACTATTGATTTTCTCAAATCAAAGACTAACCATTTACTAACTTACACAGAAAAGGGTTACAGGCATAGTATGTTTTTCAAATTCGCATCGAAGCCGTTTGTCAAATACAGTCATCGTGCGAGGTGGACTGAATCGAACAGGAACTCTCGCCCTATCGCTAAATTTCTAAGAACTTGGGAAGGAAGGGTCGAAAATCACTGGACTAATAGAGCAAATGTGTTGGACTCTATAACGAAAGAGCAACATAACAGTCGCATATCCCTATTATCTCGACATGCTAAATCCAGAAAAGATTCAATGAGATACATATTAGACAAGCGTAGTATCAGAACCAAGTTAATCTCTACACTTGAATCATTTACCAAAGGTGAATCAAATAGCACTCACGGAGACTGGAGTTTTTCTCTTAAGCGTTGCACAGAATACATTGATGACAACATGGAAATCATACCTTTTGACCTAGATTCAAACACCGAATCTTTACACAAAATGTGCGAGTATGAAAAACTCACCGAGTATTACAAAGGTAAGGCAGATGTTTACATAAATCAAATTCTAAATTATGAAAGAAAAGCACACAAAGCGTCACAAGATTGGCTCAGTGTGATGAAACCAATTTACGATAAAATTAGATTAGGAGAGATATGAATGAATATAACAGATGAAATGTATGAAACGATGATACACATGATAGGCTACGGTTGTGGAGAAATAAACTTTACAGATGCCTTACACTCATGTGACCATATCTCGCTACTTGAACTAGCAAGTATATGTGAGAATAGATGGATGACTAAAGGGGCACTTACTGACCCACTAAGAAAAGCGATTGAAAGATATAACAAGGAGGAATGAATATGGCACTAACGATAGGAATAGAAAACGGATTAGAAAAAGGATTTACGAAAGAAGAAATACAAGTCACCAACGGCTTTGCGTTTGGTGTATTATGTATGCACACAGGAACTGGTAAAGTTGGCAAGGTTGGTGAGAGTAAATACTCAGCATCAGCAGAAGAAACCTACGAGCGATTCGTCTTGATGATGGATGCACTCAACTGGCAACCTGACGAAGTATCAGAGTTCATCACACTTGAGAATGTCAAGCGACTTGAAGAGGCTGACTGGACTGCTAACATCGGTCATAGAAGTATGGCAGAGTTCATGTGGCACTTGAAGAACATGGCATTCGATAAACTGTTCAACAAGCACAAGCCAAGTTACCTTCATCGCACCGAGTCTTACGAGACATGGAACGATGTATGTAACAGGAAGGAAATGGTCAAGTCAGTCATAGGTGAAACCCTTCAAAGCGGCAGAAGCGATTACTTTGCCGAAGAGATGTGTTCAGCATTCGGAGTATGGGACATGGATTTATCTAAGCCATTTTACAATGGCCTGTATCTAACATGGGACGAGGAATCAGACACTCCTCGTCTAGTCAAACGCAAGCCGGAGGCATGTCAATGAGAGCATTCCCGGTTAGTGACGATTCTTGGTTAGTAGATAGGTGCAACCACTTCGTAGTGAGTAACCACTTACGAGACAATTTTTCAAGAGAGAATTGGAGAGTGGTATATGACGAATCTCAGGACTGGATAGAAGTAGATAACGGCACTAAAGAAAGTAAATTCGTGAACGAAATGCTAGAAGCCAGTGAGAAATATCCTCCACTTGATGAATACGAATATCACAGACTAGAGTATATTCACAAGTGCAAAGCGATAGACAAACTCGGCAAGCGGTCAGGGACTATCATCTTACACACAGACTCTGTTCTAGCCTTACTCTATGAAAGTTCGATTAGTATTGTAGAGACTAGCCCGATGTATTACGAGATATTGATTGATGACAAAGAGTTCAGAAATCTAGTCGAAGAAACATTCCCCGAATGGAAACTTGGCAGAGAATCATGGATGTGCTAATATGAATAATATGGAGCAAATGAAACAACAAGCAATCATTGGACTGGTGAGCGTAGCAATAGCCCACATAGACAACGAGGATGCAGATAAAGCGAGAGATACATTGTTGAGTTTAATCAATACCTTAGAAAGGCAGGTGGAAGCATGAAAAGATATGAAATGAAAGGAACAGTTATGATTTACAGTCGTGCTGAAAATAAAGATGAGGCCATTGACGAGTTTGAAGAAAGAATGAGAGAGGCGTTTGCATACTTGATAGTGGACAGTAACTTAGAAATCAAAGAGGTGGAAGCATGAAAGAAGATGAAGATTTCATAACAATAACAGGTATTGTTACTAAGTTATACTTTGAAGAACTAATGGATGGGAGAGAATCTTTCCACGATGTTGAATGGGATATTCAAGAGTATGATGAAGATGCACCGCCTCTCTGTGAGGAAGTCATACGATTGCGTGAACTACTTGATGACTACCGAAGATTCCACGTATGGATAAGTAATGTGAACTACGACCTTATCGCTAAATGGGACGAGATGGAGAGTGAAAAGGAATGATTGACACAGACAAATACGAAGGACATACGAAAGGTGGATGGGGTATAGAGCCGAATGGGTGGCAAGTTTACGCCTATGTTGGACATGACATATGTAGAATTGGCGGCTCGCCTAATGGCAGGGTGGATGCACAACTGATAGCAGACGCACCACTTCTTCTTGAAGAAATCAAGCGATTGCGAAAAGGTATTATTGATTTTGCTAACAAATGGAAACATAATTATTCCACTAAGGAATTGTTGGAGATGATAGAATGATTGACACAGACAAATACGACTCAAAGACCAAAGC
>Ga0098043_1000676_pt1 | contig 12100 bp, 7 predicted proteins | sample 9B_taG_FD_92581 | JGI IMG/M metagenome (GOLD analysis project Ga0098043, IMG submission 92581) | Marine viral communities from the Subarctic Pacific Ocean - 9B_ETSP_OMZ_AT15188_CsCl metaG | ecosystem: Environmental > Aquatic > Marine > Oceanic | place: Subarctic Pacific Ocean | collected 2015-01-10 | reverse complement strand
GAATACGAATTTAATTTACGACGCAACTTGGTTCCTGGACGGTGTGCTAGAAGAATTTATTCAGCGGGCAAAGAATATGAAAGGATTCGAGAACTCTGTACGCAGTGCGGAGAAAGGCAGGGCTTTAGGATTAGGTGTCCTTGGGTGGCACAGCCTATTACAGAAGAACGGAATATCTTTCGAAGGATTGTTAGCGCAATTCAAAACACGAGAAATATTTTCAAAAATAAAAATTGAAACTGAAAGAGCATCAAGAGCTTTAGCAGAAACATATGGTGAACCTTTGTGGTGTTCAGGAACAGGATTTCGCAATACACACTTGAGGGCGGTAGCACCTACGGTTTCAAATAGCAAATTAGCAGGCAATGTATCGCCCGGGATTGAACCTTGGGCAGCAAACGTGTTTACAGAGCAAAGCGCTAAGGGAACATTTATAAGAAGAAATAAAGAACTAGAAAAAGTATTTAGAAAAGTTGGTATCAATAATAAAGAAACTTGGGATAAAGTTTTGGAAGATGGTGGATCCATTCAAGGAGTTAAACAACTTGACGGATGGTATTACGATAACGGAGGAAGACTTAATCAACAAGAAGGAGAACCAGTAAAGAATGTTTTTAAAACATTTAAAGAAATAAATCAATTAGAACTTGTAAGACAAGCGGGTATAAGACAAGATTATATAGATCAATCTGTTTCTTTAAATCTTGCGTTTCCAGCAGAAGCACCGCCGAGATGGTTGAATCAAGTTCATATTGAAGCATGGAAGCGTGGTATTAAAACATTATATTACACACGTACAGAATCAGTATTAAGGGGAGATATAGCAGCAGCAGCTATGGATCCTGATTGTTTAAGCTGCGACGGTTAATTTAATTTATTATGACTTTAAAAGAAAAAGTAAAAAAGTTAGAAGCTGAATTGCTTGAAGCTAAGCAAAAAGCAGCTGATGTTATTCTAGACACAAAAGATAATGTGTTTACACAAAAAGAACTTGAAAGAATTAGGTTCTTAGAAATATGGGCTATTGTTGGACCACTCGTTGGTATTGGTATTGGTTTAATATTTTAAATAATTATAGGGGTGCTACTTAATTGTAACACCCCTTTTTTTATTATGAGTTTTTAAACAAATCATAAGGATTAGTTGTTGAAAAACCAATATCACCTAAACTTGCATTATCAGAAGATCCGATGCTTTTAAAAATATTGTCATAGGTTTCTTTTTGAGCCACCTCTTGAGACTCTTGTGCTTTTACAGCATCAGGTTTAGAACCTTCAGACTCTCCAAAAGCCGTACTCATATCCTTAGTATTTATTTGCCCTCTTACTTGGCTTTGTTCTGCGCCAGCTAAGTTTGCAGCAAAGTTTCTAAGAAATTGTTTTCTATTAGCTCTTCTTTGCCCAATCTTTTCTTTTTCTGCCGCTACGTTAGCTGTAAATTGTTCTGAGTTTTCATCTGCTCCACTTTTGCGGGCTCTTCTTGTTGCGCGCTTTTCATCTCGCGCTTCTCTTTTTCTTTGAGAAGCGGTTTTACCTATTGTTTTAGGTTTTTCAATTTCCTGTTTATCAGACTTTTTTTTGCGTCGTATTTTTTTTAATTTTTCTCCAGCATCATCAGCCATTCCCGAAAATAATTTACTGTAGTCTTTCATAATTAAACTTTTACATTGTTAGCGGATTTTTCCCAAGGTAATTTTTTATGTCCCTCAAGGTAAGCAACTCCATTATACATTATTTTTTTGCCTTGTAATCTTGGATAGCTTTTACCTTCCCAATATACATTTTGATTATCATAATCAAGTCTTCCAGACTTCATATCAGCTAAGTGGCGCTTTTCATGGGCCATGACTTCTTTCTTTTTAGCTGGTGACAATCCCGGTTTTATTTCTATAGTCCCATCTTTATGAGCTTTACCAAGCACACCGTCTTCTAATTTATTAGCAATAGTACTGCTTGAAGATCTTTTTCCAGTACTTATTGTGCTCGATGATGAACGTTTAGGTTTTCTTTTTTTTCTTTTTTTCTTTTTAAATACAGGTTTGCCTGTTTCTTTTACTGCATTCTTAATACCAACGTCCCACTTGCTATAACCTAGAGCTAACGCAATTGATTGCCACATTTCTAATTCGGGATCAAAAGCTGTTTTTAAATTACTCATTTTTCTAACAGCTCTATCCGCTGGCACATTTGCTAGTGCCGATATTACTTGGCCAGTCGCTTCAAAAGCAGGATTATCTAAACTAACTCCTTCAGTTCGCATTTTCTCTTTAGATTGTTTGTAAGTAAATGCTCTACCTGCAGAATTTAATTTTCTAAGTTTAGAATTTATAGGTGGCGATATTGATGTAAGTTCTATAGCTACATCTGTATAATCTGGTCTACCACTTTTATATTCATCAATAGTTTTCATAACCAAATTTTTCAAAGTAGCAACTGCCGCGCCGCCAACGCCTATACCTCTAAGTAAAGAGTCAGCTATACTGTTACCTGCCCTAAAATATTTATCTTGTTCTTTTTCATCGTCGTCATCAGAAAACATCATTGCAAACATTGCTTGCTGTAAATATGTAAATATTATATTTTGGACTGCCCCATAATATAATAATTTTGACATATTTGTTTTCCAATCGCCACGTCCATTAACAAGATCTAAGGCGGCCTTTTTAGTTAGCCTAGCATATTGCATAGGTGTATTAGCAAAAGCCAGCACAATGCGCCCTAATGGGCTTGCTTGCTGCATAGAAACTCTATCAGGCCTTGAAGATTGCTGAGACTCTTCCGTTATTTCTTGGAAATCTAAAAAAGCTTGTTCTTTTGCTTCAGCTTCTGTCATTCCATCTTTTAAATAACTGTTAATTCTGTTTCTGTAAAAAGACGCACCGCCAATACTAATAGCAAAACTATCTGCCATTTGTGTAGGTAAAAACCCTTTTTTAAGAATTGCAGCTAGGCCAGCTCTTATTTTGTTTTCAGCAGTTGCTGCCATTTTTGCAATTTCATCCGCATTAACATCTGTTTTTAACCCAGAACGTCTTTGCTTTAAAAAATCAGAATTAAATAGCTCAGAAAAATCAGCCCAAAATTGAGATTGATTTGCAAATGCTTCGGCCGCTTTTATTGGATTATTGTCAGCAAAATTTAAATAGTTTACCGATGATATGGTTTGTAACAAAGCTGATCTTGTGTTAAAGAACATTATTGTACCAACCGAATCATTAACCCAATTCATAAATTGATTAGTAAGCTTGTTTGCGCCGGAAGGTCTATTGCGACCGGTTTTCATCCTATAAAGCATATCTTGCAGCGCTTCTGTATATGATGCACCGTAAATAGCCTTAAGCTTATTCATATTATCTTTGCTATACACAACGTCAACATTTTCTTGCCACTCTTGCAAATATTCACCACGACTAACAGTGTTAACATAGTTTACAAGATCAGTTGTTATAGTTCCAGCAAGCCAATCCCCTTGAGGACTAGGATAACCTTTAGGCCCTACAATATCATTTACTTGATTTGCAAAATCTAATAATTCTTGATTAGATTCAACATGCTTAACTAATTCATCAACATCTTTTTTAGCAAGAGTATCAGGAACAACATTCTTTTGATTCCATAAATAAACTCTCACCGCTTCTTCATTAGAAAATCCTCTTACAGATTCTTTCTTTAAATTGGCAGGAGTTTTCTTTATTTGCTTTTTAAGCTCAGCCCATTGATTCATCGCAAGCTGCTTGGCTGATTCAAAATTTCGTATACCTCTGGCGTAAGGATTTATTATATTATCCTTGTACCATTGCAAATTCATATCACCTTCTTTCCCTTTCCCCAACGTAGGATATATAAGACCTACGTAATCTTCTGCAGAATAAGGAATAAAAAATCTAAACTTTTTATTTTTATTACCGAGCTTAGTTGCTCTATCTTCAGAATATCTTGCCTCTGCTTTAATACCTTTAACTCTTTCAAGCATTTTATTAAAGTCAGCATCAAGAGTTTTACTTGCTAATATTTTTGATTGGCCAGAAGAGTTAGTTTTTAATTCTTGCGTGGCTGTTTTGCCATTTAAAAATATTAAAGATTCTGTAGGTATGCCGCCATCAATTGCCGCAACTTGGGGGTTAAAATATCTTTGCCACCAAAAGTTTTTAGTTAGATCCCACCCATCAGGCATTCTTCTTTGAAGTCCTACAGCAGTAATCTTTTTGTCCATTGCCTTATCTAAAGCTATAAGTTTATAATTATCCATTATAGCATTATAAGCTGGCTTAAAATTATTGCCATCTATAGCGGTGTCTAATAAATAAAGATAAGCAGAAGTTGCCGGCATGGCATGTTCATATTCATATAATCTTTTACCAGATCCCACTGGATTATTTGAATATGCTACAAATTCTGCGCCTAACCTATGCCAATGCGTACTATCATTTGCTACTAATTTTAGATAAGTAGCAATAGCAGGCGCATTATTTTTATTCTCTGAAATTGATTGATTTATTCTTTCCCAAAGAGTCTTATGTATTAATGCATTTTTTTTATTCCATAAATCTATTGAACCATTTTGTTTATTTTTTTCAATAGTTTCTGGGTTTTTAAATATTGTACCATAACTAGAAACAGTATAATCTACAATACCAGGAATAGGGTCGCCATAAACTGTATTTGCGTCATCTCTTATTTTTATTAATTCTTCTTTTAATGCATTAAAACTTTCTGCCCCACGAGGATCCTTATAATTTCCATTTTTGTCTTTTGACATGCTAACCCCATAATCGTTATTACTAGTAGTAAAAACGGGAGCTCCTGTTCCATTTTTGCCAAACCACATTTCTTTTGGGCCAAGCTTCATTACTTCTTTAAAGGTATCTATTATTTCTTTTCTACCTTTTTCAGTTTTAATTTTATCTTTAAGATCTACAGTAAGCGCTAATCTTTTAGCTTTTAATAAAGAATTAACCTTACTTTTTCCGCCTAAACCTAAATCAAATTTTGGATTATTTATTACTCTTAAAAGAGCTTTACTAAATAATATACCTGTTTTAGCTTTAAAATCTTCAGCCGCTTTAGGATCCTCTTTAATAAACTGTTCTTTTACATCATTAGTTATTTCTTTTACAATAGCATTTGCTAAAGATCTATTTTTTCTATTTGATATAGCTTGCTTATTATTAAGATCTTTACCTTGGAAATAGTCAATAACTTCTTGCTTAGACGGAAATTGTTCGTTCCATCCTTGCAATATTTCTTTACCTCTTCCTTCAGGTATTTTGTTTACGTTTGTGTTTTTAAGATATACAGTTGTAACTTCTTTCCAGTTTTTATCTAAAAAGTCATTAAAAGTATTGTTGTTTTTAGCTGTTTTTAAAAATTCTTTCTTTAAATCTTTTTCTAATTGTTGGCTGAGCACATCGTTTAATGCTTTATCTCTTGCTTTTATTTTTTTAGATTGAGTTAAATCTTTTCCAACAATTGCATTTTCAGCTTTAATAATAGCTCTTTCTATAGCTGATCGCCCTTTGTCTAAAATAGATTTAGACACACCTATGGCATCAACTAATTTTTTAGTATTAGCTGTTACTTCAACTTCGTCGGCTGTAATTCCTTTAGCTTCAGTTACATCCGCTTTTATTCCAGTACCTCCAAATTCTTGTACAGATTCAATTCCTAAATCTGTTGCTACTCTATTAGCTCTTAAATTTAATCTGTTGCTAATAAAAGAATCTAGGTCCTGCAACTCTGGATTATATTCTCTAGTAACTAAATTAGCGGCTGATGTTATTAATGCATTTTTATAATCATCTCTAGTTGCAACTCTTTTTGCATCTTCGGGAATAGGATCGTAAAGCCTACGAGTAATACTCTCAACCATACCGCCTATTTCCTGACCAAACTTTGACTTTGTAAAATCAAAAGTTTCTTTACCTTGAGGCGTAACAAGCAATGTTTGATTAATCATTGCGTTTGTATTACCGTCAAAACTATCTAATAAAGGCTGTAGCTTAGATGGCCTAATAGGTTCTTGATCTTTTTCTTCAGGCAATACTTGCCCGCTTGCAATTTTTACATCACCAGATTTTTTTAATATTTTTCTATTAAAGTTTTGAACAAAATCAAAAGCATCTTCAGCTGTAGATATGTTAAATTCATTAGCTGTTTCTACACCAACTTCTTTAGAAAGCATAGACTTTATACCGTCCCTAATACGTGAAAATAAACTTTTATCTTTTTCAGATATTATGTCTCTTGCAATAAAATCACTAATTGACGTAAGCAGTTCAAGGTCTTGACCTTCTTCTACAGTATATTGATTTATTCTATTTATAATATCTTCAGATTGCTTTTTAGTCAGCTTTCCATCTGCTTGATTTTCTATAAGCTCAATAAGATCATTCTTAATCTTATTAAAGTCTGATTCTTGCATGCCAGAAGCCTGTAAAGCTCCATGCATATATTCATGAATAGAAGCTGCGCTATTACTATACCTTGCTCTGTTAGTAAAAACAACACCTAATTTTGAATTGGGATCAAAAAATCCATCCCTACCTTTTTCATTCTCTAATATTAAATTAGCCTCTTCTTTATTAACTATTGAGCCATCTTCTAATTGTATGCCATCTTGCTCTTCTTGTTCAACAAACTTTTGTAGTGTACGTAAATCAGATTCAGAAACACCTACCATTTCTTTTTTAAGCCAATTGTTTTTATCGGTTTTTTGGTGTTGCCTAACTTTTCTAAGATAAACATCAGCAAGCTGTTGGTTTCTTATTTGATCGCCTTCAGATAAACCTTCTATTTTAGTTAAAGCTTTATATCTTTTATCAGCGCTTTCTATTATAGATCTTTTTTCGTTTTGTAATGAGTCAAAATCTGAAAACAACTGCTTACGCATAGTTTCCTTAGAAGATTCAGACAATCCGCTATCCGCTGCAATATTAGTCCATTTTCTATTTATCTCTTCAGACTTTCTTTGCAATTCAAATACTTCTCTTTTTTCATCTAAAGAAAGCTTTAAAAATCTATCTGCAATTAAATCTTCATTTGCTGATAAATCTCTTATAATAGAATTTATTTCTTCTTTTATTTCGTCTTTTCTTTCTTTAGTAATATTCGGATTATCTAACTCTTTAGCCAAGCCGTCAACCTGAGTAAGCCCGTTTTGAATGTTTTGTTTTTCTTCTTTGCTAGCTATAGTATGCATAACCTTTGCTCTACCTAAAGCAGCTGATTGTGCAACAGCAAAACCATTACCTATTATAGCACCCTGAACGCCAGCCTCATCTACATTATCTAAAAGATTTATCTCTGCATCGTTTAATACTATGTCAGCAAAGTTTTGAGTAACTTGAGTTGCTCCCTCAGCAGCTCCTTCCTTTATTGGGCTTAATAACAGTTTTTTACCAATTTCTTTGCCAATTTTATCTACAGGATTAGCAAGCTTAGCTGCTTTAGCTAACTCATTAGCCAAAGGTATTGTAGATAATCTTTCAAAAACCATTTCAGAACCCGCATATATACCCGCTGTAGCTAATTTAGTTAGATTAGAGGTACTTAAAATATCATTATACCTATCAATATCTTTTTCAATTAAAGCTTTTTTTGCAGGGTCTTTTTCTAATTCTAATGCTTTTTGCAATTCCGGAAGATACTCTTTAGCCTCTGCTTCTTCTAAAGCATATTGTGAAAGTCTACCACCCGCTCCCATAGCGCCAAAGGCATATATTGCACCGGGCCCAGTAGCGAGTGCTGCTGCGGACGGAACAAAATTTACCCATGCGTCGGCTAAATAAGTGCTTAACCCATCTAGACTATTTATATTTTCTAAAGCAATTGGCTTAGGCAGTTTTTCTTGTCTTTCTTTTTCAATTTTTTGTCTTTTTTCCAGTAAAGACTTAGTTACTTCAGATTGAAAAGCCTCTTCTCCTTCTTTTGGCGGAGCTGCCATCATATCAGCTAAATAAGAAGTACCTAATGCTATATCAACGCCTGTTCCGGCTAATACATTGCCAATTTGATCTATTTGAGAATAAGATCTTTCAAACGCATCTAAAGCAACATTTTTAGGATCTTTTTGTCCTAAAAACTCTTTAACTGCAGCGCGCTTTTCAAACGGTAAGTTTTCCATAAAAACTCTTTCGTTTGCTTCAGCTTGCTGATAATACTCGTTTACTAAGTTAGGGTCTTCGCCTAACTTGCCCGTATTTTTATAATTTAAATATTCAGCTTCTTCAGCTTTTTTATATTTGCCTTGATCAAAATTATTTTTTTTACTTTGTTGATTTCTTGTAACAAAGTCTTCATAACTTTGATTATATTTAGATTTATTTAATTCATTTATTGTTTCATAAACTTCTCTTTCTGAAAGATTAGCAACTTGATCCAAGTTTAAAGTAGATCCGCTAGTTCCAGACTGCACCGAAGAACCACTTTCCGATTGCGATCCCGTATTTGTTGTGCCCCCTACAGTTGCAGCTTGTGTAGCGGGCTTTTGCTTTCCCACTTCAGTAAGCCCAGCTTTTTGAATATATTCTTCTACGCTAAGGTTAGATTCTTTGGCAGCTTGCTCTATTTGCTCAAGTGTATATTGCTTTCCGTTTAGTTCAAACATAGTTATTGGATTGTAAGTATTGGTAAACCGCTAGGCATTGTAGGGTTAATAGAAAATTGATTTACAAAATTAGCTTGATTTGTAGCTTCAGAAACATTTTGTGCCGGCTGTAAACCTTGCGCTTGTCTAATTAAATTTTGTATTTCCGAAGGTCCCGCAGTAAACGGTATATATACTTTTTGTGCAGTCAACGAATTTGGATTTTGAATTATTATGCCTTTAGGCTTGCCTTGAATTATTCTTTCGTCAATAGTTGTTCCATCTTCATTTTTCGTAGCCGGAACTACTTGGTCATCTTCTAAAACAACACTTTGAGATAAACCAACTGTTTGTAAATCTGACATCCATTGATTTAATAATCCACCCATATTATCTATTTTGCCGGATTCTCCTTTAAATTTATTCATGTCTTGATTCCAAATAGCAGCTCTAGGATTACTAAATGCGTTAAGAGTTTCATTTTGATTTCTTTTAAACTCAAGATCTTTAGCTTTTCGCTCTTGATGCTGATAATATTGATCTTGTTGTTTTCTTTTTTCTTCTCTAACGGCCATTGCGTTTACACTATAAGAATTTCTAGCCTGCTCAAGCCATTTAGCTTTTAAAACCTCTTCTGCTCTATTGCCTATTGCATTTCCCTTTTCATCTTCAACAATTTCGTCGGTTAAAGCATCAGCCTCTTCTCTGTTATAACCATAATGATCCACAAGCAAAGAAGCTACTTTAGCATCTTTATTACCAGCAGAGTTTTTAATTAAACCTTCTAAAGCAAATTCAGCAGCATCAAGGGCTGAATTGCCCATTTGGCCATTATCACCAATAGGTTTTTGATCAAAAGAAAGAACATTACCTTCGCTAGTTGTATTAATACCAATAGCACCAGTTATTAATGTATCTATATCTTCTTTTTTCTGTAGCTTTTTAGATAAATTTTGAAACTCACTAGCGGCAACTCGATATGGCTCACCTGTAACAGTTTTACCAACCCATACTTGTTGGCCATTAATATTTTGCCAGCCGCCTTCTGGAGAACCATTAAGCATATCTTCTGCCATAGCAATCAGCCCTTCAGAATTATAGGATGATATAGATTTATCTATTTTACCTGTTTGATATGCGTTTAAAAAATCGTTTACACCGGTTTTGACGCCTGTCATGGCTGAAACTTGAGTTTTAAGTTTAGCCATTTCAGAAGCATATGTGTCGTAATCACCTGTGCGTTTTAGTTCTTTATTTAAATACCCAGCATAATCTGCAATTTGTCTACTGCCTGTAGTCAACATTTCATTGAAGTCTGTTGAAGCAGTATCGCCCATTATATTTAGGTCTTCTAAATCTCTAGCTTTTTGCTTTGCAAACTGATAATTTAATATTTCATTTTTACGTCTATTAGCAGCTCTTTCTTCTGCTTCTTTGCGCTTTTGTTTACCTTCGTCAATGGACTTGTCAATACTATCACCAACCATTTGTTGGACCGCTGCACTCCCAGGTGCGTATTTAAATGCGTCTTTATATTTACTGTATGTATCCATTGTTATTTAACCAAATTTTTGTGCAAATTTCCCAAGTTTCGTTCCGCCTCCAATCATTCCGCCTGTAAGCGCACCTACCGCAGCATCAGCCACACCGGCAATACCACCAATAAGATCTGATTTTGCTTGCGCTCTTGCTTGATCAGCAGCCTGTTTTCTAGCTAAAGCTCTATCTGTTTTATTAGTAAGATTTTGCAATTCAAGTTTTTGATTATTTAACTCAAATTCTCTTTTAGTTTTTTCAACATCAAAGGCTGATCGAGATTGTTCATTAGCAGCTGCCGCCCCAAATTGTAGAGCTTGATTCTGTGCTGCCATATTTTGTAAACCAAAAGTATTTTGAGCGTTTACATTTGACATTGCAAATTGATTTTGTGTGCCTACATTAAATCTATTCATATCATTAGCTGCACCAAATTCTGTTAAAGCAAATTGATTTGCAGCAGCTGCACCAAACTGAGCTGCTTGATTTTGCGCAGCAGCGGTAAATTGTGATGCTTGATTTTGTGCGCCAACATTAAATTGTTGCTGCCCTAAATCAAATTGAGATGCTAAATTTTCTTGAGCAAGTTGTGATCTTTGTAATTCAGATTCGCCTTGTGCTCTTAACATTTCATTTTGTTTAACTTGTTTATCAATGTCAGCAGCAATACCTGCTTTAGACTTGGCGGCAGCTGCAGCAAGAGCCGTAGCACCACCACCGCCTGTACCTGCTTGAGCTGCAAGATCCTGCGAAGCTGCTAACGATTGATCAGCTTCTTGGGCTGCCATTTCTGCACCAGCTGTAGATACCTGCAAGTTACGCATAGTATTTGTAAGCCCGGCATCAGCACCTCTTTGTAGTCCATCAACGCTAGTTTGAGCGGCACTGTAGCCTTGAGCCGTATATCCTTGTGCGTCAGCTAATTGCGCCATTTCTGCTTGCGCTGGATCGCCAAGCATAGCCGCTTGTCCTTGGGCCGCGTCATAGCCGCTAAACTCGGGGCCTTTTAGCCCTTCATAAACATTTTTAAATCTAAATTTATCTTGAGCTTTTTGGGCTGCGTTTAAGCCTCGGTTAGCTCTTTTTTGTTCTCTTCGCCTTTTGCCACCTCCAAATAAGGAGGCAACGCCTTTAACTATACTTCCCATTAGTATTTTAATATTAATTCGTAAGATGGTGATTCATCGACATAGTAGTCTGCATTTTTATATTTATCTAATAGTAATCCTGGTTTTGCCCATGCAAAAGAATATTTAAATCCCATTGTTTCAGCAATATCAGTTGTATGATTTACTAAAAGCTGCAATGCATCACTTCTGTCTTTTTCTTTATAGTTTCTATCACTAATTACGACAGCTGGAATTGCAGTTTTGCTATTTGTTTTCCAAAGCCACATGGCAGCAATAGGTTTTTCTTTATAAACCATGAAACCGCCAAGGCCGTTTTCAGGAAGAAAATCTCGGGGAAAACCTTCCTGTTTGTATTGAGAATACCATTTTGGTATAATATCCCAATCTGATTCGATTAAATTTCTAGTTTTTAATTGCATATAATTTATTGGCTTGAATATACTGCCTCAGAACTTAAAGCAAATAATTCTGCAGCATTAATTGATTTGTCTGTTGGCAACTTAATACGGACGCGCATAAACGTTCCTTTTGCTCCTGACACAAGTTTATTCGCATCAGCCACAATAGCGCCGTTAGAAACCTTATATGTGCTTTCTTGTGACACTATTGGAGCAAAGTACTTACCTTCTTTTTCTTTAAATGGAAATTTAATTATTGTACTCATTATGCGTTTTGTGTTATAGTTATTGTTTGATTAGCTACCGCAGAACCAGTAACTCTTGCATTCCCAAATTTAGAAATAGTTACTGTTGCTGTTCTTTGAGAACCAGTCGTATTGTTTGCTACACCTATTGTAAAAGGATAATTAGACCCAGCAAGAGTTATACCATCGGGATCAACAATTTTAGTTC
>Ga0098043_1000675_pt1 | contig 12127 bp, 7 predicted proteins | sample 9B_taG_FD_92581 | JGI IMG/M metagenome (GOLD analysis project Ga0098043, IMG submission 92581) | Marine viral communities from the Subarctic Pacific Ocean - 9B_ETSP_OMZ_AT15188_CsCl metaG | ecosystem: Environmental > Aquatic > Marine > Oceanic | place: Subarctic Pacific Ocean | collected 2015-01-10 | reverse complement strand
GTGAAGAATAAAAAAAGTAAAAAAACTAAGAAGCTTCCTGCTTCGACTTTAGTTATCTCCATCACTACTGTACCTTCAAAGGTTTTGAAGACGTTACTACGTAGGAAAAATAATGGCAAGAAAGAAAAATAAAAAGAAGAGAAATAAGTATACTACTGCTGGTCGTGTAGATATGAGCACAGGTGGACGTGTACAGGCTCAAGAAGGGCTTAGCCCTCAAGAAATAGCTCGTTTAAAAAGAGCTGGTCAAGATGGTAATCCAGCATCACAGAAAAAGATGGAAGCTATACAAGAGCAAGAATTTGAAAATCAACAAGTAGGTACAGAGACTAAAGTAGATACAAATACTAATGTAGTTGAGTCTTCAGTTGCTCCTCAAATGGCTACTTTAAAAGACAAAAAAGGAAAAGTCGAAACCACAGCCGGACCTGAACGAACAGAAAGAATACAGAGAACAGCAACACAAGTTGAACAAGCTGCAAGAGGACAAGTTCCTCAAGCTGCTATTATTGATCCTGCTGTAGAAGTAGGTATTGATCCGGAAACAGGAAAGCCTATTCCTGATTTAAAACAAAGACAAACCACTATGGCTGCGCCTACACAGGTTACAGCTACACAAGCTGCACCAGTTGCACCTGAACAAGTTACAACTGTAACAGATGTTGCACAGGTACAAACACCTGAACAGATTCAAGCTGCACAAATGGAAGCAGCGATGGTACAACCTGATGCACAAGTAGAAGCTGCTACAGGAATGGTATCAGATGAGTCATTAGCACAAGCTGCTGGTGTTGAAAGAGTAGCACCAATTGAAGCTGCTGATGTTGATATTCCTGAAGGAGCATTAACTCAAAGAGTTGTAGGTACTCTTAGTGAAGGTGCTAAATCTATTGCTGCTGTAAATGCAGGTAGTTCTTTATCACGTATTACAAGAGCTAAAAAACAACTTGCAAATGCTGGATTAAGTTCTTCAGATATTGCAGAACTTGGTAACGATCCGGAAGCTTTAGAGGCTAGACTTGCTGACTTTAGCGAAGCAGAACGAGGTATCATTGAAGGATTACCACAAGAAGCACTTGTATCTAATCAGTTAGATAGTTTACTAAATGGTATTGAAAATGGCGAAATACCTACATGGGCTAGACCTGCTGTTTCACAAGTTGAACAGGTGTTAGCACAAAGAGGTATGTCAGCTTCAACTGTAGCTAGAGATTCATTAGTCAATACTATTATTCAAGCTGCAATGCCAATAGCTCAGAGTAATGCTCAAGCAATTCAGCAAAGTGTTTCGCAACAAAAAACTATTGAAGCTCAAGAAGCTGAAGCAAATGCTGCAAGAAGACAACAGACAGCTTTAACAAATGCTAGTAATGTTTTTCAAATGGATATGGCTCAGTTCAGTGCTGATCAACAAACAGCTTTATCTAACAGTAAGTTTTTACAAACTGTTGGTTTGACTGAAGCAAGTAACGAACAACAAGCTGTAGTTCAAGATGCACTGCTAATGTCACAAGCTAATTTAGCAGAAGCTGATTTTAATCAGAAAGCACAAATACAAAATGCTCAAGCATTCTTACAAATGGATATGCAGAATTTAAATAATCAACAACAAGCTAATGTATTAAAAGCTCAACAAAATCAACAACGTTTACTAAGTAATCAAGCTTCACAAAATGCTGCTGCTCAGTTTAACGCTGCAAGTCAGAACCAAACTAATCAGTTTATGGCTAATTTAAAAGTTCAAACAGATCAGTTTAATACATCTCAAATGAATGCAATGAGTCAGTTTAATGCTACACAAGCGAATGCTGCTGCTGCAAGAGATGCACAAAGACAAGCTGATTTAAATAAATTTAATGCTCAGTTAGTTACACAAGTTGATCAGTTTAACAGTCAACAAGACTTTACAAGGAATCAATGGAATGCACAGAACGCTGCTGCTGTTGAAGCTTCTAACGTGCAGTGGAGAAGACAAGCAAACACAATTAATACTGCTGCACAAAATCAAATTAATATGCAGAATGCTATGAATGCATTTAATTTAAGTTCACAGTCTATGTCATTCTTATGGCAAGAACTACGTGATCAAGCAGACTTTGATTTTAGAGCTGCTGAAAATGATGAGAATAGATCAGCTCAAATAATAGCTACAGCGATTGCAAACGAAGGTAAGTCAGGAGAGAAGTATGATGATTATCTTCTTAATCTTGTAAGTGGACTGAGTACATCTTATAACTCAGCATATGGTACTGAAAGTTCATCTTTTAACTTTGGTTTCGGTGGAGGAAGATAATGGGATTTTTAAGAAAAGTTGGTAGAAAAGTAAAAAAAGGAATTAAAAAACTTTTTAGTTCTAAAATAGGTGCATTCTTAGGTACAATGGCTATTAGTATGATAGTAGGTCCTTATGTACAAAGAATATTTGGAGGAATAAAACCACCTACCGAAGGAATAACCGTGCCCGGAATAGAGCAAAACTTAGCTGAACAAGCTGCTGAAAAAGAATTAGGTAAACAAATAACTACTGAAGGACTAGAAAAATCTTTTCAGGCTGGTGCGAATGCAGTTGAAAAAGGTATTAAATTAACAGACGATTTAATAGCTGGTAATGCTCAAGGAACTATTCAAGATTTTGGAGCCAGTACTTTAACAGAATCATTACAGCAAGTAAGTAATATTGTTGAGAATAAACCTATTACAGATTTACCTATAACAGAAGTTCCGGATGCTTTAGCTCAAGAAAGTTTAAGAGTTAAGCCCGGTGATGTGACTACAGATTTTACACCTCAAAAGCCTGATCTATTTGAAAGCCCAAATATTAGAGATGTAGAGTATGGTGATTTAACTTTTGGTCAAAAAATAAAAAGAGCTGGTATAGATGTTAAAGATAGGCTAATTGGAGAGGAAGGATTTTTTGGTGATAGATTTGTTCCTGATGTAGCAACTTCAGTGGGAACTACATTAATTACTGGTGAACTAATGGGAGAAGAAGATACAGTTACATATGGCGGTTCAGTTTCTAATCAGCCTCAAACAGAGGCAACACAGGCAGCAGTACTATCTGATGTCTCAAAAGTAGTACCAGCTACACAGGGATTAGATTTTAATCAACTAACTCAAAGTTTATATTTTGGCACATTATCACCTCAGTGGTTAGCTGGTCAAACAAACTATAGCTATAGATAGGAATAAATTATGGCAATTTCAGAAAAAGGTATAAAGTTTTTAAATGATAGTTTAGATAGAGGTCGACCTATTCCGGGTCAATCTCTTACTAACTCTCCTGAACAACCTTATAATTGGGAAAGTCCTCCTGAATTTACAAATCCAAGAGAAGGAATGCTACATGTTTTTGAAGCTTTAACAGTTCCTGAAACTGTAGAAAATGTTATATATTCTTTAGGTGATGGTATTGGTGTTATAGATTTAGCATCCATTACTTTGTACGCAGGATTTTTAGAAGGTAAATGGAATCCTGATTTAATGACTCTACTTATGGAGCCTACCATGTATATTATTATAGCTCTCGCAGAAAAAGCAGAGATACCTTATACATTGGAAACAGGTGAACGTTCTGATATTAAAGAAATGTCACCTGAAAAAGAAATACAAAATTTACAAAGTGGAATAAACGAATTAGATAAATTAAAAAAACAAACAGTTTCAAAAGTAAGTGATCAAGTTTTACCATCTGATATAAGAGAAATGGTAGAGGAAGTTGAAATACCTGAAAGTTTATTACAGAAAAAAGAACCACAAGAAAGCCAAAGCTTACTAGATAAAGGGGAATAATTATGGCAGATGATGTTAAAAGTTTATTAGAAAAATATAAATCACCCGGATCAACTTTTGGTGAACTTGCTGGTGCATACCTTTCAGGTGGTAGGAAGAAAAGTAATAGGGCACGTAACTTATTAGTGGCTTCTCTTTTTTTTAATGCTAAAGAGAATCAAATGAGATCAAAAGTTGCAAGACAACTTCAAGATTTAGAAGATGAGAAAAGTATTGAAAAAGCGAGACTTGCTGCTGAGTTTAAAAAGCGTAGTGAATTACAAACTATAAAAGAAGCTATTGATGATCAAGGAGCTTTTAACTATTATCAAGACGAAGCATCGGCTGCTTTTAATAGAAAACATGCTGGTAATTTAAAACCTTTTGAATTAGCAGGTAGTGGTCAAGATTACAAAAATAAATGGATGGAAGAATGGTCAAACTCTAAAAGAGACATGGTACTAAAAAACTATGATGCTAATGTTGATCCTGATATGTTAACTATTGAAGAGTTTTCTAAAAATACAAATGATTATTTCAAGGCTAAAACAAGAGATATATTAAAACCTGAAAACATTAGTCTTGTTCATAAAATGTTTAACAAGCTTCCGGGATTTGGTTCTTCACCTCAAATGGTAGATGGTAAATTAAAAACAGAAGGTGATATAGTAAAAGAATATGATAATAAAAGAAAAGCTCAAAATACAAGAGTTGGTAAATATATTGTAACTTCTGATGCAACTGTAATGAAAGAAGCTATTGGCAAAGAAACAATTGCTTCTTTTGAAATTGATCAAGCAGGTTTAAATACGTTACTGTCAGAATCTACATTAAACGGTACAGATGCAGACTCAGCAAGGATTAGACGTTCTGTCCAAGAAGACTGGATAAAATCAGGCAAAACATATTCCGGTGCATTACGTGCCATTCTATCCCATGAGACAGCATTTGATTTTGAATATAATGAAGCAAGAATGTCAAGTGCTAAAGGTGCTTATGAAGCTATAGAGGGTCCTGAACCTGTAAAGGGTAAAGATGAGAATGATTTTATATTCCAAAATAGATTGGATAATTGGGAAAGAGGATTAAAAGCACAGCAAAGACAAGCGTTGGGAATTATAAATATTTCTGAAGATGCAATATATAAAGCAAATGAGTTATTTGATTTAGCTGTAAGTAATAATATTGTAGCTGGAACTGAGGAAGAAAAAGCTAAATTTATTCAAGATGTAATACAAACTGATCTTATGAAGGCTACTGGAAGACCTGATCCTGCAAGATTAAGGGAAACTATAATACAAGCAAGGCAATTAGAATTATTACAAGATATAGGTAATGATGATATAGATGTTATGTCTGCTATTAATAATGTTAATATAAAAGATAATGCATCGTTTATGGCTGATCTTGGTAAAAAAGCTCCAAAGATTTTTAATAAATTAAATGAAGGAGCTACTGTTCAAGAGATAAATCAGCTAACTACCGTAAAAGAATTTACAGACGAAATTTCTAGATTTAGAAAGATACAGAAAGAGTATTTCTTAGTTCAACAAGCTCAAGAATCTATTATAGTAGCTAATGCAGTTGTTGATGCTTTAAAAAATCCAGACGATTTCGGTCTTTAAAACTTTATAAAATTTTATGGCTTCAATCCTAGAAAAATATCAGGCTCGTAGACCCGACTTAACTGGAACTGATCTTGAACAGTTAAAAAGAATTTATAAATCACAACCACGTTATGCTGAAGAATACGGTTTCGGTGAATTTGTTTATGAGTCTACTAAAGATTCATCAAAAGAGTTAGATGAAGATATTAAGAATATTATAAATCCTGAAAAACCTTTTAAAGAAATTGACTACAAAGAAAAATTTGTAGGAGAAAAAGAACCTATAATATCAAAAGAAACAAGAAGAACTATAGGTGGTATTTATGATAGATTTGCAAATGGTTTATTAAATACTTCATTAGACATAGCTCGTTCTAGTTTTAATCCTATTGATATTGCTAATCAAGCAATACTTAAAAAAAGAAAATATCCTGAAAATATAGAAAAAGCATTGGACAATGTTCAAAGAGATATTGTTCAAAAAGGTGTTTCATCTATTTTAAAACCAGCTTTAGGAGAGGATATATATGATGAAGAAAAACTTCAAGAGCCTGAAACATTTGGAGGTCAACTAACTAAAGAGATAGGTGCTTTTGGATTAGCTTTAGCTACAACTAAAAAAGTAGGTGGATTTAGAGATAACAAAACTTTAGAGAAACTTAATGATACCGCATCTAATTTTACAAAACGTCAAGCACTTAGACAAAAACGAATAAACACTGCATCAGCGATTGGTGAAGCAGAAGTTGCTTCTCAGATTGTATTTGGTGATACACCTGAAGCTATTCTTGTATCAGACTATTTAAATGGTCTTGTTAAAAGTAATAATTTATCCGACACACAAATTGGTGCTGTCATAGATTGGTTGGATGCTGATATGGATGATACAGCAGCTCAACGTAGACTTGCGTTGCTTATCGACAACAGTATTGTTGGGGGTGTTATAGGGGGAGGATTGTGGGCTGCTGGTAAAACTATAAAGGGAGGATATAATGTTTCCCAAAAACAAGTTGAAAAAGTTTTACAAAAAGTTAAAGAAAACCCTGAAGCTGTAGAAAGATTCAAAAAAACATTTAAGCCTATTACCGATCCTATTACTCGTAGACTACCAACTAAACAAGCCGATGATGTTTTTGTCGAAGCTGAAGGTGATGATTTATTTACTAAATCAATAAACTTATTCCGTAAACTTAAAAGAGGAACATTTACTTCTCGTGGAATGAAAAGCCAAGAAATGTTTGAAATTATCAAACGAGCAGATTCTGAAAAACTAGGTATCAAAAAGGAAGCTAGAAATATTTTTGATACTTTAAATTATAGAATGAAAACATTGGCTCGAAAAGAAAATATTGATCCTAAGAGATTAAATGATGATTTAATTGCATATATGAAGCAAGAAAAAGGGATCAAAGATTTACCTTCATATCTTAGACAACCTGCTAAAGAAGCAAGACATTTAATAGATGATCTGAGTAGGGAGATGCTTGACTCTCAAATAGTACCTGAAGAACTAAAAAAAGTTATACGTTTAAATATAGGAAAATATTTAAGAGAGTCTTATGAGCTTTATGAGAATAAAAAATATAAGCCAAGTCAAGATGCTTACGATGGGGCAGTTGAATATATAGCTAATCAATTAAAGGCTGCACCAAAGCAATTAGATATATTAGATGATACTGTAAATGAGATAGCTAAAGATACAAGTCCTGAAAGGTTTACTCTTCAAGCAAAAAATATTGTTGATCAGATATTGGAAAAAGATATAGATTTTAGCGGATTATCAGGAGCAGTAGAAAAGCATTTAGATGGAGTGTTCTCACAACTAGCTCCTCAAATACAATTTCAGGCTAAGAAAAACATAGATGAGCCTATAAAAAAATTATTAGGACAAGAAAGTTTAGATGCAAGTACAGCTATCTTTAGAAGTATTACAAACTTAGGAACTTTTTTAAGTGATATAAATCTATATGATGAATTATATGAAGTTGGTAAAGGTAAATGGTTTTTCAAAGAAGGAGATAAATTACTAGATGCTAACAAGAATCGAGTAGCAGGTACTATTAGCGGAGAAGGCTTTGGAAAGTTAAATGGTGTACAAACAACTAGACAAATTGCAAAACTATTTGATAATTCAGGGTTAGGTAAACCGTTAGATTTTGGTCCTCAATTATATTCAGCTCTTTTAACTTTAAAAGGGTTTGGTCAAGCTTTTGCAACTGTATATAGTTTAACAACTCACGCAAGAAACACAATTGGTGGTGCTTGGATTATGGCATCTAATGGTCTTAATCCATTTGATAAAGAAAGTATAGATTCTTTTAAATTACTAAGAAAAGAAATATTTGGATTACAAAAAAATAAAGATAAAGCTTTACAAGATTTATATGTTAAATATCAAAAGCTTGGTCTAGTAAATCAAAATGTTAGAAAAGGTGAGTTTACTGATTTGCTTAATGAGTCAGCTAATATTGATTGGGTTAATAGGCAGCAACAGAAAGCAAAACAATATAGTTTTCCTACAAAGGTATCTGATATAGGAAAGGCTGTTAAAGTAGCTAATGATGCTATTATTAAAACATATGTAGCAGAAGATGATTTATGGAGGATAGCTGCATTTAGAAAAGAATTAAAAGTTTTACAAAAAGCATTTCCAAATAAACCATTGAAAGAACTAGAAAGAGAGGCTGCTGGTATCATTAGGAATACTATGCCTACATATGATATGGTTCCTGAATATGCTAAAAATTTAAGAAGACTTCCATTTGGTAATTTTTATTCTTTCTTTGCAGAACGATGGAGAAATAATTATCACACAGTTAGACAATCAATTGATGAGATTAGATCGGGCAATGAAGCATTGGTTTCTAGGGGATATCAGAGGTTGAGTGCAAAGATTGGATTTGGTTACTTAGGTGCAAAAGGAATAAATGAAACAACTAAGTATGCTTACGGAGTTACACCTGAAGAAGAAAAAGCTATTAGAGATGTGGCACTTCCTTTTTGGTCAGAAAAAAGTACACTAGCATACAAGAGAGATGAGGATGGTCAATTACAATATGTTGATTTATCTTATACCGATCCTGATGCTCCGTTTCTTGACGTATTAAAGGGGAGTATGGATGTTCTTTTAAATCCTGAAACACCTGATCAAGAGATAGATGAGTTATTAGGAAATGCTATACTTACTGGTGTTAAAGAATTTACCAAACCATTTTTATCACAATCATTATTAACAAAAGCTGTTATAGATAGTTATACAGGTAGAGATAGTGTAACTGGAGAATACATTAGTGGATATAATCCGGAACAAAGCTTTCTTGATAATTCAATGGCAATTGCAAATCATATTGGATATAAGGTTCTTTTGCCAGCACAAATACCTGAAACAATTGAAACAGCTCAAAAGATTAAAGATGATGAAACTACTATAGGAGAATACTTAGCTTCTGAATTTAGTGGTCAAAAATTTTATACTTTAAATCCTAAAACACTGGAAACAAGTCTTTATTATAAATTTAAAGAATATCAAGATGCTAAAACAAATATAAATGACATGCTTGATGATGGGATAAGAGATGCTAAAAGCACTGAAGAACTTTTAAATGTTTATACAAAAGCTAATGCAGCTTTGTATGATAATGCAGTTGCATTAAATAAATCAATAAGAGGTGCTAGGACTTTAAATGTTGATGAAGTAAGGATTAGGCAGATAGGATTAGCTCGTTTATCTCAATCAGGATTAAACAAGGAAGAATCTCAAACTATAATAGATGCAGGTTTATATTATACACCTATAAGGCTAACTGATGCTAAACTAAAACGTATCTTTAGAAATCAAGATTATAAAAATATCGACTATCAAACATTTAAAAATGAATATGACAGACTATATGTTAAACTAGAAAGCTTACCTCTTGTTGAATTAGATAGAAGTCAAGAAGAACAAGTAGAGGCTGCTAATATTATTAATAGTCCTTATAGAATGAAGAAGTTTGAAGGTGGACTTGTGCAGGATGAGTACCCTGTTCCATTTGTAAAAAAAGATCCAAAAGATAGAGAAAGTGTTGAGTTGATGGGAGCTACTTACGAAGATCAAATGAATAGATTAGGTTTAAATAAAGGTGGACCTATTAAAAATAATGTTAAATCTGAAAAAGATTTAGATAAGTTTGAATCTTCTTTAAATAAATTAATTGGGGAATCACAAAGTAAAGAAGAGTATATTAATAAACTTAATAATAAGTTAGATGAATATGCTAACCTCGTTTACCCATCAGGACTAAGAAAGCTTAAATATGATTTAGTCAATAAAAAGTATGGAGATATGCCTGAGTTAAATTACAAAAATGATTCAGAAAAAAGATTGATAAATCAAAATGCAAGGTCTGCTATAAACACTATTCAAATGAGATTAACACGTGAGTTAAGCTTAAAATCGGAAGGATGGAATCCGTCTAAGACTGCTGAGTTTTTGAAAAATCCAGTAAGCACTTTTAAACGTTTAACAGAAAAAAGAGAGCAAAGAAATATAGGCGGATTAATTTTAAAAAAACTTGCTCAACAAAAAGGTAAAACTATAAATCCAGTTCCTGTTGGAAAGGCAGATAATGTTATTGAAAACTTTGACACCTATTCAGATGTAGGAATTGATCCTCAATTTGTAAAGACTTGGCAAGAGGAACAAAAGCAAATTGTAAAACAAAGAGAAAAAGAGTTTGGTTTATCTCAAAGAACAAAACAAAATCCAAAAGTTAAACAGGCAATCATTGATTTATCTGAAGGTAGGATAAGTAACGAACAAGTAAGAAAAATTATTGATGATAATAATCCTGTAAAAGAATGGGGCTTTGTTCCAACACCTCCTTCAGTTGTAGAAATTGCTTCAGCAATAACAGGCAAAGCTAAAGATATAGATAAAATAAATCTAGGTATTGTAAATGCTAATAAAGATATAGTTGAAAATTCTTTGGTTGGTCTTAGATTAGATATTCCTGCATACAATAGTTATGATACTTGGGTTGTTGCTGTTCATAAAGGTCAGAATGCTAAAACTGATAAAAAGAAAGTTTTAGCTTTTTCTCAAACAGGATGGATTAGAGATGTAGAATTTGTTGCTCCTCCTAAAGCAGGATATCAAATTGCAACTGGTAAAGTTTCTAAAACTCCTGTTGCTAGAATGGAAGGTAAGTGGAAAAAACACGATACCGAAGATGCAGTTCAATCAGCTAAAGAGTATTTAGATGATCCTGAGTGGACACAGATTGGTTACAATCCTTACAGGGCTAGTTATTTCTATGATAGAAAAGATATGATGCCTGTGTTGTCTGCTGATGAAGTCATACAAGTTGGTCCTTTTGTTATTGCTAAAAATGTAGTCAAGGGGAAGCCAACTGATGATAAATTTGTTGTCAAGTTTAGCGATAAAGAAAGATTTAATTTTTATAAAGGTGGACTAACAAACCCATATGCTACTGGAGATATAAAAGTAGATGCTGTTATGGAGGTAGAAAGTTCTTTACGACCTGATGTGGTTAGTTCAGAGGGAGCAAAAGGTTTGATGCAGATTATGCCTGATACAGCTAAAGGACCTGGATTTGGGATTATGCCTTTACAAAACGATAGTATAGAAGAAAACATTAGATTAGGTAGAGAGTATTTATTTGCTTTAGAAGAAAAATATAAAGATTTTAATATCGCTTTAATGGCATATAATTGGGGTACAGGAAACGTAGATAATTGGATAAAAAAAGGAAGTGATGTTGATTCATTGCCTTCAGAAACAAGAAGATATGTTGGTAAGGTACATGCTGCAATGGACAGATTAAAAAATTCTAATGGTGTAAAAACAAGACAAAGGTTGGCAGAACTTGGTTTAGAAGTTTCTGACAGACCACAAGATATAAATATTATAAGGACATGATGAAATATAAATACTTTAAAGATTCAGAACTAGCTTGTAAACATACAGGTGAAAATGGCATGGATGTTGCATTTATGAAAGTGATCGAAGCGATACGTGAAGAGTGTGGTTTCCCTTTCAGAGTGAGTAGTGCATATCGACATCCAACTCATCCGATTGAAGCTGGTAAAGCAAAGCCGGGTTCACATGCTTCAGGTAAAGCTATCGACATACTTGTAAGTATGGAACAAGCCTTTATATTAGTAGAAGTAGCATTAAAACATGGCATCATCGGTATTGGAATCTCACAAAAGGGTCCTATTGGTACTCGTTTTATTCATTTGGATATGGATAAATCTCGTTCAAGACCCCGTATTTGGTCGTACTAATTATGCTCTTATATACAGAGAAACAATTAGACAAAGCATATAGAATAGATTGCAAAGCTCGTACCAAATCAAATGAAGCATGGGTAACTCGTGAAGAGTTTAGACCGTTGTATGAAATGCTGATAGAACATTTTATGAAAGCATATAATGCTGATGATTTGTTAGCAGTAGATACTCCGGAATATTTGTTAGACTCTGTAAACGATTTACTTGAAACAACTATAATATTGGAAGACAAATGAAAAAACTAAAAGGTATACTAGGTACACTTGCTCCGACTCTTGGTGCTGCTATCGGTGGTCCATTAGGTGGACAAGCCGGTCAGATACTAAGTTCTGTTTTAGGTGTTCCAAACAATCCAAAATCCATTGAGAGTGCTATGAATAATATCACAGCCGAACAAATGGTTGAACTTAAAAAAGCTGAAAAAGATTTTGAAGTTCAGATGAAAGAATTAGATG
>Ga0098043_1000674_pt1 | contig 12134 bp, 11 predicted proteins | sample 9B_taG_FD_92581 | JGI IMG/M metagenome (GOLD analysis project Ga0098043, IMG submission 92581) | Marine viral communities from the Subarctic Pacific Ocean - 9B_ETSP_OMZ_AT15188_CsCl metaG | ecosystem: Environmental > Aquatic > Marine > Oceanic | place: Subarctic Pacific Ocean | collected 2015-01-10 | reverse complement strand
CTGTTAGCTGCAGCTACATCACCAGCGGCACTATTACTTCCAACCTAGAGTGAGGAGGCTATATTTAAGCGGCAAATGTGTTGCTTAAATGCCTGCTACTGAACGGCCGGTTGACTTGCTGGTTGGGGCCTTTGATCTCAACCAGCGCCGCAAGTACGAACTAAAGAATGAAGCAGGCGACAAGATTGTTGACCTGTACTTCAAACCGATCACACGCGCTGACCGCAAGAAGGCCCAAAGCCTTGCCGGCACTGAAGAGGCGTTGGTGATCAGCACGCAGATGCTTTGTCAGATGGCAGAGCTTGAGGATGGCTCAAAAGCTTTTGCCGCTGCTGATGCCGAAAAGCTACAGCGCAAGTTGCCCGAGGCTGTGCTGAACGATGTTGAGTTGTTCTTGTTTGGTCTTGGCGATGAGGCCGTGCTTGATGACGCAAAAAACGGCTGAAGCAGGACAAGTGGACATTTTTTGAGTTTTTCTTGGCCTGCGAGTTGGGTATGACTGTCAGCAGGCTTCGCACTGAACTAACCGATGCGGAGCTTGTTTATTTTGCTGGGTATTACGAGTTGAAAGCTGAGGAAGAAGAGAAAGCAATAGATCGCGCACGGCAGAGACGGCGGTAGCATTGGGGCACTGCTGAGTGACTCGTGGCAAATGAATCCGTCCTCAGGTTTAGGGTTGATGCTCGCCCCGCTTTAGGGTCAACTAACCAGCTCGCCACTGCATCTGAGAAGCTTTCTCACGCTGTTAATGACGCGAATGGAAAGCTTCGCACAGCTAATGGGAGCTTTGTTAAAACAGGCCAGACCGCTACTGGAGCGGCAAGTGCCACTTCAGGCTTAACGGCGAAAGTTGGTCTTCTGAGTGCTGCCTTAAAGGCGATTCCTTTTATAGGAGTGGCCGAGCTGACTAGGCGGTTTATTGCTGGTTTTGCTGAGGCAGATAAGGCGGCTGCCGCTGTTCGTACGTTAGGAGTTGATTCTGAGGAGTTACGGGCCAAACTTCTTGGCGTAAGCAATGAGCTAGGTGGGCTTGTCAGTCAAACGGAACTGACTACTGCTGCTTATGACGTAGCTTCTGCTGGTTTTACCGACGCAGGTGCCGCCGCTGACATTTTGAAAGCGGCCAGTCTTGGTGCGGTTGGGGGTATGTCCGATCTGGGTACAGTTGCGGACGCTACTACTTCTGTTCTGAACGCTTATGGCCTTAGTTCAGACAAAGCAGCACGAATAGTAGACGGGTTTATACAGACACAAAATGACGGCAAGATCATTGTTGCTCAATATGCTGCGCAGATTGGTCGAGTTGCCCCAATTGCAGCGGCGGCAGGTGTCGGCATTGAGGAATTGAATGCAGCTATATCTGCTGTAACTGCAACAGGTGTCCCAGTTGAATCAACCTTTGCTGGCCTCCGGCAAGCTGTTGCGAGTGTTATTAAACCTACGGAAGAGGCAAAGAAAACCGCAGAACTGCTAGGCATTGAATTTAGTTCCGCCGCAATCAAAGCAAAAGGCTTTGGCGGATTCTTAGAAGAGGTGGTCAATAAAACAGGAGGAAGTGAGGTTGCGCTTACACGATTGTTTGGCAGCGTAGAGGCGGTGGCAACAATTTTGCCGCTTGCTAACGACAACCTAACTAAGTTCAACACAAGTTTAGATAACCAGAAAAACTCGGCAGGCGCAGCAGAAACAGCAACTGAAGATTTAGGCAGCACAGTAAGTGCTCAAGCGTCGAGCATTGTCAAAAATATCGGCAATGTTGCTCGGCAACTAGATGAAGTTTTAGGGCCTGCACTGAAGCGCATACTTAAAGGGTTGAATGACATTATCAACGCGGCAAGCACAGCTCTTGCCAAATTAACTGATCTGACTACAGGTGAGCTTGAAAGGGCCAGTGCATCATTCGTAGGTTTTGGCTCAATTTTATTTAAAAGTGAAGGAGGGCTTCAAAAAGTTAAATCAGCCGTAGAAGCTCTCAACCCAGCAGTTGCAGGCAGTACGGCGGAACTTGACAAAATGCAGGGAGCCTTAAACAGGGCAAGTAGAGCTGCACAAACAGTTGGGCCGAATGCAGCACCGGGTTTCAGAAAGCTTGCTGAAGAAACTCAAGGTGCAATATTCAAAATACAAGAACTTATCCAAGCACGGCGCAAAGCCCTTGAAGCAGGAGCTGGGTCTACTGGTGGGCAAGAAACTACAGAAGACCCAGAAGTAATTGCTTTACGCGCACGGGTTGAAGCTTTGCTTGCTGCCGCAGACGCTGACAAAGGCGGGGGAGGGTCTAAGGGTACTCGTAAGACTAGAACTAAAAAACCACAGCTAACAGATTTAGAGAAAGAAGAAATCAGGATGAACAAGCTGGCTGATCGCTTAGAGCAGCAAGCTTTGAACACGCAGCGTCAAAAAGCTGAAGCCTACGAAAGTCAATTCCGATCTCTAGATGATCAGCGAGCATTGTTAGAAGCGCGGTTGAGAGGCAATGTGCAAGAGGTTGAAGATGCTTTTGCGTTAAGAGATTTAATCAGAGAGCATGGGGAAGAAAGAGGCAAGATATTAAATAATCAAAGATTGCAAAATAGAGAACTTGAGCAAGAGGTAGCAAATGCAGATAAGTTGAAAGCCAAATTCAGAGAAGTCGGTGACATTATCAAAAACGGCGTAGGCAACGCAATCAAAGGTGCCATTGATGGAACGATGTCTCTTGCAGAAGCCGCAAGAGGAATCCTTGATGATTTAACCAGCAGACTGATCGACTTTGCTATCAACGCAGCCTTTGCGGGGCTTGGCAGCGGTGGGGGAGTTCTTGGCATGTTGTTTGGAGGCAAAAGGGCTGAAGGTGGCACGGTTACCGGGGGCCGGTCTTTCTTGGTTGGCGAACGTGGCCCTGAACTATTCACGCCAGGCAGAACTGGCAGCATCACGCCAAACAATGCCTTGGGCGGTTCTAACATCGTTGTGAACGTAGATGCCTCTGGCTCTAGTGTTGAAGGCGATTCTGATCAGGCAGGACAACTCGGCAAGATGCTTGGCGCTGCTGTTCAGGCAGAGCTAATCAAACAGAAACGTCCCGGAGGCTTACTTGCATAATGGCAACCTTTCCCTCAATCACGCCTGCTTACGGGCTGCAAAAATCAAGCGCACCGTCAGTGCGAACTGTGCGTTTTGGCGATGGTTACGAACAGAGGCTCACGTTTGGACTGAATCAAAATCCAAAGGTTTACAGCCTGACTTTCAACGTGTCAGAGACTGACTCGGACACCATCGAGACGTTCTTGGACGCTAGAGCTGCGGACAATGAAGCGTTTGATTTCACACCACCGGGTGAGGGCAGCAGCTCCAAGTTTGTTTGTGAGACTTGGAGCAAGACCATTCCATACTTGAACCGTGCCACGGTTCAGGCAACATTCAGGGAAGTCTTTGAACCGTAATGGCATTTACTGCATGGGCTGCTAGCACTGCTTTCTCCGTTGGTGACGTTCGACGCGCCACGGCGTTGCAACCTAGCGGCTTGGTTTTCCGCTGCACAACCGCTGGAACGTCCGCCAGTTCGGAGCCGGAGTGGCCTACAGACATTGGCAGCACTGTCGTTGACAACACGGTTACATGGACAGCGATTAGCTCAATCCATGAGGAGTTAGCCAAGCTTGCTCCAAGCGCAATCATTGAACTGTTTGAGCTGCATCTTGATAATGACCTGCATGGTGCAACGACAGTTGTGCGTTGGCACAGCGGGGCGAATGCAGATGTTGACGGCAACATCACTTGGAACAGCAACACATATTTCAGGTTGCCTGTAAAAGCTGAAGGGTTTGAGTACAGCAGCACAGGCAGTTTGCCGCGCCCGACTCTGTCTGTCACGAACCTTGACAACACCATGACGGCGTTACTGCTGGAGGTAAACCTTGTCACGCCAGGGAATGACCTTACAGGTGCAGAGGTAAAACGTATCCGCACGCTGAAAAAATTCTTGGATGGCGAGTCTGCTGCAGATCCCTACGCAAGTTTCCCAGAAGAGATTTGGTATATCGACCGCAAGGCATCTGAGAATCGGGATGCTGTGAGTTTTGAACTAGCAAGCAAATTTGATATGGCCGGAACGGTTGTTCCTAAAAGACAAATCGTCGCCAACATCTGTCAGTGGGAATATCGCAGCACAGAATGCAGTTATTCAGGTACTGACTTTTTTGATGTCAATGACGACGCCAAGACCGCTCGCGCAGACGACCGTTGTGGCAAGCGTCTTAGCAGTTGCAAGGCACGGTTCGGCGCTTCGGCTGAGCTTCCATTTGGATCGTTCCCTGGTGCTGGCTTGACCCAATGACGCTTCCGCCGTCAATCAAACAGGCTGCGCTAGAGCACGCAAAACAAGAAGCTCCCAAAGAGTCATGCGGCTTGGTCGCTGTTGTCAAAGGCAGGCGTCGTTATTTCCCCTGCACCAACTTGGCAGAGACGCCAGATGAGCACTTTGTGCTGGATTCTGCTGAGTATGCGGAAACGGAAGACAGTGGTGAAATTGTTGCCGTTGTTCATAGCCACCCAGTTACAAACCACGCACCATCACCGGCTGACCGTGTGGCGTGCGAAAACAGCGGGCTGCCTTGGTACGTCGTCAACCCAAATACAGAGCTGTGGGGATACTGCGAGCCAGAAGGGTTTGAGTTGCCTTATGTAGGGCGTGAGTTTGTGCATGGCCTAGTTGATTGTTATTCACTCTGCCGCGATTGGTACAAGCGTGAGTGGGGCCTGGACCTACATAACTATGAACGGCGTGATCAGTGGTGGGAGCATGGCGAGAACATGTATCTCGACAACTTCATGAAAGAAGGGTTCCACGAAATTCCGATAGGGGAGCTGGAACGGGGCGATGCTGTGTTGATGCAGCTCTCATCACCCGTTCCAAACCATGCCGCTGTCTACCTTGGAGAGCAATTGGTGTTGCACCATATCCAAGGGCGTTTGTCTAGCCGGGATGTCTACGGCGGTTATTATCTGAAGAACACGGCGAAGGCTCTACGGCATGAAAGTCGTCAAGGTTTACGGCCAGCTGCGTGAATTTTTAGGTCAAGGCCGGTTTGAGTTTGTAGCTGATACACCACAGCAAGCATTGAAGGCGCTGTTTGCAAACTTCCCGGGTCTACAGAAGTGGATGCTTGATCAAGAAAAGGACGGCATGGCTTATCGGGTGACCGTTGGCCAAGACGTGGTTCATAACGATGATGTGACCGGGTTGTTCTTGCCTTGGAGCGAGCGTGAGGTGTTCAGGATTGCGCCTGTGCTGGCTGGTGCAGGGCGAGGCACTGGGCAGATACTGCTCGGGGTTGGCCTGATTGCTGCTTCTTTTTTGTTGCCTGGCGCGGGATTGTTTGGAACAACTAGCATTTTTGGCGCACAGGCTGCTATCGGTGTTTCAACTACAGCCGTGTTAAACGCTGCTGCGTTTGGTACGGCACTATCTGCGGTTGGTGCTTCTTTGGTGCTTAGCGGGGTGGCGACAATGATTTCACCAACGCCGCAACCTGCGCCAATTACAGGCGGTCGCGGCAAGGAGGCGGCCAAGCTTGAGTCTTTTAGCTTCAGTGGGGTGGTTAACACCACCAAACAGGGCTTGCCCGTCCCAATCGCTTACGGGCGTTTGTTTGTTGGCTCTGCTGTCCTTTCGTCCGGCTTAGACACTGATGACTAAACGAATTATTGGTGCTGGCGGCGGCGGCGGCGGCGGTTGCTTTACCGCTGAGACGCTTGTTGCTGTCCCTGGCGGACAGATTCGCATTGATGAGATTGTTGTTGGCTCAAGTGTTCTGAGCTTTGACGACAAGGGAGAAATCCACTCAGCCAAAGTCCTGAAGGTCCACAAGCATGAAAATGAGCCAGTCGTCAGATACGCGCTTTGGGGCGGTGAGTTCCTAGACGCGACTCCTAACCACTGGGTGCTGAACCAATACAACGCTTTCGTTGAGATTGGAACGCTTGAGGCTGATGATTGCGTCGTTGATTCTCTGAACCAGCTTCGGCCTATCCTCAACCGCGACGAGATAGGCAACCATACGGTTTACAACCTGACGGTTGAAGGTCGTCACACTTTCATCGCCAACGGTGTTCGTGTTCACAACGCTGGCCTAGGCAGCAGAATCATCGGTGCTGGTGGTGGCGGTGGCGGTGGTGGTAAAGGAGGCGGTGGCGGCGGTGGCGGCACTAGCCGCACACCAACAGAAGCTGACGACAGCTTGCAGTCAGTTCAGTTTGCCTCTGTCCTTGACCTTTTAAGCGAAGGCGAGATTGACGGAATTGAAAACGGCAACAAAGGTATTTTCTTGGATGGAACGCCTGTTGAGTCTTCAGGCGGCTCAAATAATTTTACCGGTTTTTCGGTTGACACCCGAAACGGCACGCAGGCTCAGTCGTACATTGCTGCCGTTGAGGGCACACAGAGTGAAAAGAATGTAGGGGTTGAAATCTTACACAGCGCCGCAGTAACGCGAACAATCACAGACACCGATGTAGACCGTGTTCGGATTACAGTTTCGGTTCCTTCTTTGCAAAAGATTGAAGATGATGGTGATATTGTGGGCAATACAGTTTCCTATAGGATCGACGTTCAATACAACGGGGGTGGTTTTAACACCGTTGGCAGTAATAAAACTATCAGCGGCAAAAGCAGCGATCAGTATTTGCGTGATCACATTATTACGCTGACTGGGGCGTTTCCTGTTGATATAAAGCTAGTGCGAACTACTGGCGACAACCAAACGTCGAAAAATCAAAATCGCACGTTTTGGTCAAGCTTTACCGAAATCATTGACGAAAAGCTGCGCTACCCGAACAGCGCATTGTGTCACCTGCGTTTTGACTCGCGCCAGTTTTCAAATATTCCAGCACGCAAGTATTTGATTCGTGGGATCAAGGTACGCATTCCAAGCAACGCAACCGTAGACACAACAACACATCTTGGGAGGATCACGTACTCCGGCGTGTGGGATGGCCAGTTCCAAGCGGCAACCTGGACGAACGACCCAGCCTGGTGCTTATTCGATTTGCTTACAGATACTCGTTACGGGTGTTCCGTGCCTGAGTCTTCGCTAGATCGCTACGACTTTTTCTCAATATCGCAGTATTGCAATGAGCTGGTTTCAGACGGCAGGAATGGTCAAGAAGTGCGCTTCGCCTGCAACATGCTGCTGAATAGCCGCGATGAGGTGTTTAATGTCATCTCTGAAATGACCAGCATTTTCAGGGGCATCTCTTACTACGGTGCCGGATCGCTTGTGCTTTCGCAGGACAAGCCTGCTGATTCGCAATATCTGCTTGGGCCTTCAAATGTTGTCGATGGTTTGTTCACTTATTCAGGTTCATCGCAAAAATCACGTCATACGTGCGCGACTGTTGCTTACCAAAACTACGACGATTTAGGTGAGGTTTCTTTTGAGTACGTTGAAGATGATGACGCAGTTAGCAAGTACGGTGTCATCAATAAAGACATCAAAGCTGTCGGCTGCTATTCGCAAGGTCAAGCAAACAGGCTGGGCAAATGGACGCTTCTAAGCGAGCAAGAACTCACAGAAACTTGCACATTTTCGATTGGGATTGACTCAGGCATTATTGTGCGCCCTGGGATGGTCATTGATGTTGCTGATCCTGTTCGCGGGGCTACACGGCGAGTTGGGCGTGTGAAGTCTGCGACGACAACCGCAGTGACAATCGACAGCACCACTGATTTTTCGGTGGATATGGACGAGTCGCCAACAATCTCTGTGGTCCTGCCAACTGGCCTTGTAGAAACAAAGACCATTGACTCCATTGCTTCTGCAGTTGTCACTATTTCTGGCAGCTTTAGCCAAGCCCCAGCCGCGAACGCAAATTGGTTGATTCAAACAACCGATATTCAATCGCAGCAGTTCCGTGTCGTTTCAGTTGCTGAAGGCGATGACGGTGTTTTTTCCGTAACTGCGATCAGATACAACCAAACTATTTATGACGCTGTTGAGAAAGACCTCAACTTGACGCAGCGCGACATTACTAATCTGTCAGCCACCCCAGATCCTGTCTCCAACGTATCTGTTACAGAGTTTTTGTACGAAGACGATGGAATTGTCAGAACTGGTGTTGACTTGAGCTGGGCAGGAGACCGCAGAAGGGTATCTGAGTACCGCGTTAAATACCGTCTTGATGATAACAATTTTGAGGAGATTAACACTTCCTCTACGTCTCCGCAGATCAAAGGATTGAAGACTGGTACTTTAGAAGTTCAAATTATTGCTTACAACTACATTGGCCGTCAAAGCACAATCGTTAAAAACTCGTTTGAGCTTGTAGGCAAGACAGCGTTGCCGGGCAATGTGCAGAATCTAACGATTGAAGCAATATCGACTAATTCTGCGCGACTTAAGTGGGATGAAACTGTTGATCTTGATGTAAAAGTTGGCGGCAAGGTTCACATCCGGCACAGTAGTAAGACTGATGGTTCTGCAACCTTCAGCAACAGTGTTGATTTAATTACTGCGATTGCAGGCAATTCAACAGAGGCCAATGTTTCGCTGCTCGAAGGGGAATACATCGTCAAGTTTGCAGATGACGGCGGCAGGCTTAGCCCTGCTGATGCCAGCGTGATCGTGGACCAGCCTGATGCGCTAGGGGATCTGCTTGTCAAAAACCATCGGGAAGACCAGCAAACACCCCCGCCATTCAAGGGCACACATGTCGATACCTTCTACAGCAGTGATTTTGATGCCTTAACGCTTGACGGCACTGGGTTGATCGACGATGAGGCCGACGTAGATGACATCACTTCGATAGATTTTCTTGGCGACGTCAAGTCGCTTGGGACGTACACTTTCCTCGACACCATCGACATGGGCCTGGCGCTTAACGCTGTTGAGCTGGAGCGTCGGTTTGTCACGCGGGCGTTCTTGCCAAGAGACCTTATGGACGGTCGCACCGCAAACATCGACGACTGGGACGACATTGACGGGGATGACGTGAACAACGTCAATGCAGAGCTGTACGTGCGAACCACAAATGACGATCCAAGCGGATCACCGACTTATGGTGATTTTGAACCCTTCAACAACGGTACGTTCAAAGGCCGTGCCTTCCAGTTCAAGACAGAGCTGACCAGCGATCAGGTCGATGAAAGCATCCTTGTCGATGAGCTGGGCTACAAGATAAAGCTGAAGTCACGCACAGAGTCGTCAGATGCAGCGATTGCCAGCGGCACCAGCACCAAGTCAGTGACGTTTGAAAAGCCGTTTTTTACTGGTACGTCAGCCCTTGGGGGCGTTAATGCTTACCTGCCAAGCGTTGGAATCACCGTGCAGAACCTAGGAGCTAACGAGCGGTTTAACATCTCAAGCGTCAGCAGCACCGGGTTCAACATCGATGTGTTGGACGCAAGCAACAACAACGTCAATCGCAATTTCACTTACTCAGCAAACGGCTATGGCCGGGGGCAGTAGAATCAGGCGATACTAAGCAGATTTGTTGTGGCAACACACGACTACAATCTTGCAAACGGCACAGGTGCGGCATTCAGGAGTGACCTGAATAATGCGCTGTCTGCTGTTGCGTCAAATAACAGCAGCTCAAGCGATCCCGCCACGACGTTCGCTTATCAGTGGTACATCGACACTGGCGACAACACTCTCAAAATCAGGAATGCGGCCAACGATGGCTACGTCAACGTCAGCACTGTTGGCGGGGTTGGAACGGCCAACTTTGGGCTCGCTCCACTAGCAGGCCCGACGTTCACGGGCGATGTCGTCATCAGCAGCACGTCGGCACTGCAGATTCCAGTTGGCACAACGGCTCAACGACCAGGCAGCCCATCTGCCGGAGATTTGCGGTTCAACACCACTACTACTGCAGCAGAGATTTACGACGGCTCAGCGTTTGTTGCTGTTGGAGGGCTTAGTAATAACAGCAGCCGAAGCAACAGCACGGGCGTCGGAGAGAATGCACTAGATAATGATACCGGAAACGATAATACAGCTTTTGGCGCTAATGCGATGACAGCCGCGACTAGCGGTGCGAACAACACGGCAGTGGGGGCAGAGGCCCTTACTGCACTAACTTCAGGCGATGAAAATGTCGGCCTAGGTTCAAACGCTTTGTCCTCTAATACTTCTGCTAATCGTAATGTAGCTGTCGGATTTGATGCTCTCAAAGCGAACACAACTGGTACTGAAAATACGGCTACGGGGTATAACGCTCTTGGCGCAAATACAACTGGCGATAGCAACACAAGCACTGGAATCTCTGCTCTTGGCGCAAACACTACCGGGTATAAAAACGTAGCTAGCGGAGCTGGTGCTTTACGTTTTAATGAAACTGGGTATGAAAATACAGCTACAGGATTCGAATCTCTTCGTACTAACACCGCTGGCTTTAAAAACGATGCTTATGGATATCGAGCCTTGTATTCCAACACTACTGGTGACCTTAATACGGCTGTTGGTTATCAATCAATGTATAGCAATACAACAGCTAATGAAAATGTTGCTTTTGGATCTCAATCTTTGTTTTCTAATACAACTGGTAGCAGTAATAATGCCGTGGGTGTAAATGCCCTGTATAGCAATACAACCGGAACTAAAAACACGGCAACGGGATTGGCTGCTCTATATGACAATACAACCGGAACAAAAAATACTGCAACTGGCACTTTTGCGCTAACAAATAACACTACCGGTTTTGACAACACAGCATGCGGTAATTTTTGTTTACACGATAACACTACTGGCACAAGATTGACAGCAGTAGGTAGTGATTCATTGCGGACAAATACCACTGGAGTTGAAAATGCGGCCTTGGGGTATCGATCCCTCTATTCAAACACTACGGGCAGTTATAATGCGAGTGTCGGGCATCAGTCTTTGCATGATAATTCGACAGGCAGTAACAACGTAGCGGTGGGATATTTCGCTCTAAATAACAGCACTACGGCTACAGACAACACAGCCGTCGGTATGGGTGCGTTGAACACCAGCACTACTGCTAGCCACTGTACTGCCGTGGGTGCTTCTTCTATGTTGCTTACCACTACAGGGGAGCGAAATACAGCGATTGGCAAGGAATCACTTCGCTCAAACACTACCGGCACCCAAAATTTTGCGGGGGGTGATCAAGCACTCTACTCAAACACTACCGGATCGCAAAACACGATCATCGGCTATGCCGCAGGCACCTCCATCACAACTGGCTCTTACAACGCCTGCCTGGGTCACGATGCTGAACCTTCTTCTGCAACTGTAAGTGGAGAAGTTGTGTTAGGTGACGGCAACGTCTCGACCCTACGTTGTAACACACAATCTATCTCCTCACTGTCAGACGCAAGAGACAAAGTAGAAGTAGAACTTTCACCACTAGGTGTTGACTTCCTTAACAAGTTAAACCCTGTTAAATTTAAATGGGAAACAAGGGAAGGCAATAGCAAAGATGGAACTTATGAAGTCGGCTTTATTGCTCAAGAGCTGCAAACCGTTCAGACATCTTCAAATACTGAATACCTCAAGATGGTCATAGATGAAAATCCAAACCGATTAGAGGCTTCTTACGGTCAACTCGTTCCTGTGTTGGTCAAAGCAGTACAAGAGCTATCTGCGGAAAATGTTGCACTCAAAGCTAGACTTGACGCTGCAGGCATCTGACATCTTTAGAAATGGCTTACACCCCAACTGCCGCTCAAATCGCTGAGCATTACGCTGCTGCGCTTGACAGCGTAACTTTGATCAATGCGCTGATGGCTCAAGACAGCCGCACTACTGAAGAGCAAGACTCTGTAGATCGCAATGTGGATCACTTGCAGATCATGGTGGCCAAAGATTTCTGGACCACGGAGGACATGGCTCCCCTCAATGCAGCGATCAAAGCTGGTAGCTGATGACTCGTCCTGATCCGATGATCCCCTGCAAGCCAGGGGCAGAAGATGTTGTGGCGATGCGGAATCGTGTGCGGTGGATTGAAGCCCTTTACATGCACGATGGTCGCGAAAGTCCTGACCACCCAATGCACGGCTTATACACCGGCCTACATATCAAGTACGCCAACTGGGTCGGTAACCACTAACCAGAATGGCTGACGCGCCATCGGCACTTTTGCCTAAAGCCTGTAAGGTGGGCTCGAAAAACGCTAATCAGCAATCAAAT
>Ga0098043_1000670_pt1 | contig 12160 bp, 5 predicted proteins | sample 9B_taG_FD_92581 | JGI IMG/M metagenome (GOLD analysis project Ga0098043, IMG submission 92581) | Marine viral communities from the Subarctic Pacific Ocean - 9B_ETSP_OMZ_AT15188_CsCl metaG | ecosystem: Environmental > Aquatic > Marine > Oceanic | place: Subarctic Pacific Ocean | collected 2015-01-10 | reverse complement strand
TGTTGGCAAATGATAGAGCTGATACGACAACACTTAAAGTGTCAGTACAAAAATCTGCAACAGATACCACATTAGAAACATTCGTACTTGCAAATGAAATCACAGGCACAACTGGTGCTGATCCAGTATACTTTCTACAAGAAACAGATGACGGTAGATTTGAGATTTACTTTGGTGATGACGTAATTGGTAAGAAACTTTCTGACGGTAACATTGTTATTATGGAATACGTTGTTACAAATAAAACATTAGCTAATAGTGCAAATCAATTTACTGTAACATCTATCAATGGACAAACTAATGTTGCAGTGTCTACTATTCAATCTGCATCTGGTGGTGATGAAGCAGAAACAATTCAATCAATCAAGTACTATGCACCTCTAAGTTATACTGCACAGAAACGTGCTGTCACTGGATTTGATTATAAACAAATTCTTCCTACAATATATCCCAACATTAAAACTATTCAAGTGTGGGGTGGAGAAGATAATGATCCTCCAGTTTATGGACAGGTTTACATTTCTATCAGCCCACTTCAAGGAACATTCTTAACAGAAGCTCAAAAAGAAAATATTGTATCCCAATTAAAATCTTATAACATTGCTTCAGTGCGTCCAGTGATTGTTGATCCAGAAAATATTTACATCATCATGGATGTAAACTTTAGATATGATCCGACAACAACTACTAAGAGTTCTGGTGACTTAGAAACAATAGTTGCAAATACGATTTCAGAATACAGTAATAATAATCTAGGAAAGTTTGATGGTATGTATCGTTTCTCAGAAATATCTAGATTGATTGATACATCTGACACTTCTATCATTAGCAACATTTCTAATATTAGAATGTACAAATCACAAAGAGCTCAGATTAATACTAAGAAACAATATGTTATAAAATTTTATAATTCAATCTATCATCCACATGATGATGAACCACCAGTGATATCATCAACAGGATTTACTGTCGCTGGTTCTACTGCAACACATTTCATTGATGATGATGGTTCTGGTATCGTAAGAGTATATCAGGTAGTCGCACAATCAAGAGTTTATGTAAATGCAAATGCTGGTGATATCAATTATACCACAGGTACAATTACTGTAAACGATTTACAGGTCACATCTACTATGAATGGTGATGGAACAATTCACTTCTTTGCAATCCCAGATTCAAATGATATTGTTCCAGTAAGAAATCAACTTTTAAGTATTGATAGTGGTGGTTCAAGAATTACTGCACAAACAGATCAACAGGGAAGCACTCCTTCGCCTGGTTCTCACAGTGTTGTCGGTACATTCGGTAAAGCTACAAGTGGTGCAGCAAGCGGTGGAACAACAATCTCCTCAACTTCAAGTTCCTCTTCTTCAAGTTCGAGTTCTAGTTCCTCAAGTTCTGGTTCTCATAGTCACTCTTCTGGCTCCTCTGGTTATTGATAGGTTTTTTAAATGGATGGACGTACTCCAAAACTAACGAATAAGATTTCACCTCATATTCAAAGTCAACTGCCTGAATTCGTTCAGTCAGAACACCCACAATTTATCAAATTTCTGAAACACTACTTTCAGTTCATGGAAGCTGCTCAACTTAAATTGGGTGGTTCAAATGATTATGTTATTCAAGAAACAAATAGTATAAACTTTATTCTTTCTCAAGAAGAAGAGAAAGTAGTTCTTGAAGAGTCTGTTGGTAAGTTTCAGGTTGGTGAAATAATTCGTGGTGAGACTAGTGGTTATACTGCCACTATTCTTGTAGACGATTACGATTCAGACCAAGTTCTTTACATTTCATCCCAACAAAGATTTGAAGAAGGAGAGAATGTTGTCGGAGAAACCTCTGGTGCAAAGGCTCCAGTTGTTTCATACAAAGCAAACCCAGTACAAAACATTCAACAACTTCTTGCGTATGCTGATACTGATAATACTGTTTATGCATTCTTAGATAAGTTCAAAGCAGCTATTATGGAATCTATTCCAGAGACAGTTGCAGATGGGATATCAAAAAGAAATCTGATGAAGAACATCAGAGACTTGTATGAGATAAAAGGTACGGAAGAAGGACACAAACTATTTTTTAGAATTCTCTTTGATGAAGAGTCCTCTCTCATTTACCCAAGAGAAAATGTTTTAAGGATATCTGATGGTCAGTGGTCTGATGATTTTCTTATGCGTGTTACAGAGATTGGTACATCTGATTACTCACAGATTGTTGGTAGAGTTATAACAGGTGAAACATCTGAAGCAACTGCTGTCGTTCAAACTGTTATCAAGTATAAAGAGGGCGCACAACTTATTGCTGAACTTAATCTTGATAGATCAACAATCAATGGTGAGTTTACTATCGGTGAAACTATCAATGCAGTTTCCAACGAACTTGACCAACTTATTCGTGCAGAAGTTTCTGGTATTGTTAATGAAACAACAGTAACAGAACAAGGTGCATATTATAAAACAGGAGACAAAGTTAACTTTGAACTCTTAGGTAGTATCGGAGTTCAGGCTGCCGTTTCTGCTGTAGGTGCAGGCGGTATTGATGAAGTTCATATTGAGAATGGTGGTATAAACTATACTTATGATGATGAAGTTGTTTTTGATAATTCAAACACAAATGGTGCTGGTGCATCTGCAAGGATTACAATCCTTGGTGGTTCTTTTGTTTTAGAAGATGAAACAGAAGTAGACAACATCGTTAAAGAAGGTGAAACTTTTGAAAATGATATTGTCTTAGAACACGTTGATAAACTTTTATTTGAAGATGGTGATCACATTGTTGAAGAGTTCTATACTCTACTTCTAGATCAGTCTAATACCTCTGGGGCAGATGCTGGTGATGACTTACTCTTTGAAGATGGTGGTAGAATTATTCGTGAGGGAAGTGAGGGGATTGAAAAACTTCTCAGGGAAGAATCAGAAGAGTTCTTCTTACACCAAGAACAACAGTTAACAGAAACAGATCATCTTATACTAGAAGATGGTAACAATATAATCGTTGAGACACAAACCTTTACTGACTTGAGTGTTGCAGCTGAAGCTACCTCTATTTCTAAAATAAGAATGATATCTAATGGTGATGGGTATACAACACTACCATCTATGAGTGTAAGTTCTAGTATAGGTACTAATGTATCTGCTCTAGCTTTATCAAGAAGTGGTGTTGGTAAAGTATTGGGAGTTCAAATTAATAATCTTGGATTAGGATATACTTCTATTCCAAAGATTACAATGAACAGAAATGTTATAGTTAAAGATATAACAGGCACTTTCACGATTGGTGATACACTAACAACTCATACTGCCTCTATCGTATCTTTCAATCCTACTAATAGGATTTTGGAACTGGAAACACCAGTAGAACATTTCTTTACTAATGATGTTATTAGAACTGCTGGTGGTGCTGTTGGTACTATTGTTCAATGTGAACACTCAAAAGCAACAACTGCTATTACTGCAATCGCAAACACTGGTGGACAATATGTAACTGAAAGAGGTCACATTAGTGAAACTTCTATGAAGGTTCAAGATAGTTTCTACTATCAAGACTATTCATATGTTGTTCGTATTGGTGAATCAATTAATCTTTGGCGTGACTCTATTAGACGTTCAATCCATCCAGCTGGATGGAATGTATTTGGTGAGGTGTCGTTTGCAACATCTCTTGCAGATGCACAACTTAATTCATTGCGTATTCGCAACCCAGCTGCTGGTGATATTATCGACTTCACAGGTGATACTCAAACATTTACACCAGAACTTGCATCTACACTTAGAACACTTTTTGTTGAAGTGTTCGGTAGACGCTTGGGTACTAAGGATGATGGTACAACACTACGAGCAGAAGAAGGTGATCTGTTACTTGAAGATGGAAATGATGTACTTCTTGAAACTGGTGACAATATTATTTTCCGTAGAGATATCACTATGGAAGGTCAAGAGAATGCACCTCTGTCATCTGGTACACGAGAACTAACAATAGAATCAGCTGTTAGTGTATCTATGCAATTCAAGGGTGGAGTTGCTGGTAACTCACCACAAGCACTGGGCCCAACTCTTGACTTGTTGCCCAAGTATGCATTTACACAACCACCAATCGACAGTGTTGCATATGCACAGCACTATCCTGGCTCTGATGGATTTAGATCAAGAGAAATCAGGGCAGATAATGAGGGTGCATACTATACACTAAATCAGTTTGGACATATCAGAGTAGATCAAGTATCAGTAAGGTCTGATGTTACTGGAAGAACAAATTTTTCTAATACAAGTATAAAATTTGACCAAGAAGATAAGTATCAGATTGAGACAAATTCATTTGACGAAACGAATATCATTATTCCTCTTTCTGCATATCAAACAAAAACTAACGTACCGCCGCCAGGCGAGATATTTGTTTCTAGAGGACTTCGTATTAATGGATTTGATGATACGTTTAGAACATTCGATGACAACAGACAAGAGTTCTCAGAGTTTACTGCATTCGGAACAAACAGATTTGATAATAGTAACTTGAAGTTTGACTTCACTGTTAATACTTTTGATCAGAACAGTGTCAAGTTTGATGCAAATAATGTTACATTTGATCCAGCAACATTCGATGAAAGAATATTCCCTCGTGATACTTCTGCAACAAAATTTGAATCATTCGATTCAACCTCTAGACTATTCGATGTAGGTTCACTTGCTGGACTATTTGACTCTACTGCATTTTCAATGTTACTTGATGGTACGCCAGGCAATCAATTACTTGAAGACAATTCTAATGTTCTTCTTGATGGTACGGATGGAAGTGGAACAGATGCTGGAAGCTTCATATTCCTTGCACAAGATGAGAATAGTTTCACATCACTTGAAGATGCTCTAGGTGGAAAATTAGTTACTGAAACTTCTGATACTGAAACACCTTACACATTCGATATGGTTATTGAACAATTCGATGAGGCACAAGGTGGTGCTATATCATCTTCAGTGACATATGATGAAGGAACATAATATAAATAACTTAAACCACAGAATACCTTTGACCAAGATGTATAAATAAAGGTATATTAATTTAATAGGAGAAACCAGAAATGGCATATCAATCAATCGGGCGTGGTTCGGCTGCAAATGACGGAACAGGTGATGACCTCCGCACTGGTGCAGGCAAAGTCAACGCCAACTTTGTAGAAATCTATACCAAACTCGGTAATGGGTCTGCTCTTAGCGCAGATGACTTTGCTACGTTCACTGGTACACAGACACTTACAAACAAAACTTTAACCGACCCAGAAATAGATGGTAGTAGTGGTATCAAATCAGGATCAGGTCAAAACCTAAAAATTTCTGCTGCAAACCAAATCGTTGAAATTCGTGGTGGTGGTTCAAACTCTGGATCAATTACACTAAACTGTGAATCAAATTCACACGGACAGAAACTTATTGGACAACCACACGCAGCTAGTGTTACTAACATACAGATGCTTCCTGCTGGTGCTGACTCAGTACTAGTAAGTAGAGTATCAACTGATACACTTACCAACAAGACTATCAATGGTGGCGCCAACACAATAACAGCACTACCAAACTCTGCACTTACAAACAGTCAGATTACTCTTGGTTCAACTGGCATGGCACTTGGTGCTACTGTAACAACTATCGCTGGTATGACTTCACTTACATCAGCAACAATTACAGATGGAACAATGACAATCAACGGTGGTAACATTAGTGCAGCTGGTACTATTGCGGCAACAACTGTTACTGCAACAACTGTGACAGGTTACTACAAAATTTCACAGTGGAAAGCATTGGTTGCTGGTGCAGCAGACTTTGCTGCTTTCAAAACAGCAGTTGCCGCACTTTAATATAAAATCATAAGGAAGGTATCCTATGGCTCTAGATAGATTAGGAGCAAACGCTCTTGCAAGTGACTCTGTAACAGCTGCAAAGATAGCGAATGATGCAGTAAGTGTTGCTGATATTGCAGATGGTTCTATTACTACTGCGAAACTTGCTGATAATGCTGTAACTGGTGCAAAGATTGGTCAACATGAAGTTAAGACTGATAATATTGAAAGTTCAACTTCATTACATGTAGATTGTACTTATACTAGTGGTGATAATACTGTTACAACAGCATCCACATCAAGTCTTGCAGTGGGTATGGAAATACATCATTCACATGGTAGTAATACTACAGATGCAGACCATAATGGTAATATAATTCGTGCTGGTACAAGGATTTCGTCAATCACAAACGCAACCACATTTGAAATGACTATAGCTGCAGCTGGATCTGGTACAGATGTACTGACTCATTTTACATCTGGAGTCACCAAAAGTAAAATTGCAGACTCCGCTGTTAGTATAAAAAAACTTGCTGACCATGACCAAGCGATTGAACCACTGTGGACTAGACTACACTATAATGCTGGTGCAAACTATACTCACCAACTGATTTCAAAACAAGGTACACTAATTTCTGCTGCTAATGGTAATAATGGGCCGGCAGGAATTGCCAGACTTAAAGGTACAACTGGACATGGTGACTTTATCATTATGTGGACGCCTGGTTACTCATGGGGATATAGTGGTATATATGCTGCTGATGTTGATGGGTTTGTTAATTTAGAAGATCCAGCTTGGATGTATAGTGGTGGACAAAATACTGGTTATCATTCATATTCTTTTATGAACAACAATTCAAATAATATTGCAAACATATATCATTGGAATGGTTCTGCAAATTCTCTTGTACAAAACAACACTGGTCTTAATGGAAACACTTGGAGACTTTGGAGAGTTAACGGTGTATTGTATGCAAAAGCTGGTGGATACGCAAATTACACTCTACAAGCAGCCAATGACAGAAGAGACTATGTTATTTGGAATATATCTCAATCGCCAAATTCTTGCGAAATTATACAAGCTACTAGAATGCCATCTGGTGGTGCATAGGAGTAATATAATATGATAACTACATACAAAGGTAAAAGTCCAGCAGTTGTTGCAAGAGCTGCTGATTTATGTGGATGGAAGAAAATGGTTTCTATTGATATGGATGGAACATTAAATTGGTGGGGCGAAACTGATCATCCAACTAATTCTGAGATTGATGCAAAACTGAGTGAAGCTCAAGACGCATTTGATGCTCAAGCATCTAAAAGAGAAGATGGAAATGGTGCATTAGGTGCCCCAGATGAAGAATAAATAACTTTATAGGAAAGAACAATGGCAGCGATTATTACTGAAAAATTCAGACAACATAATGCAGAACAGTTTTTGGAATCTTTTTCAGAAGCAGCTGCATCAAACTATTATCTATTCATTGGTAAGGCAACACCCTTTACTACTACAACATCTGGTGGTACAGATACAACACCACCAGCACCTCAAGATACTGTTACTGTAGAAAACTATAAGTGGGATTCAATGCTTGCTGCCAAGAGAATTGGATCTACTGACGTTTCATTTTGTGTTCCTCGTAGGAACTATGTTAATGGAACAGTCTATGACATGTACGAACATGATGTAACAACAACTAATCCAGCACAGTCTGGTGCTATCAACTTGTATGATGGAAAGTATTTCTTTATGACTTCTGAATTTAAAGTCTATAAAGTACTAGACAACAATAATGGAGCTCCCATTGCTGCTGGTGCAAATGGGCCAACATCAACTTCATCTACACCATTCTTTGAAGGTGGTTACTATCTTCAATACATGTATACACTTACAACATCTGAGGTTCAGAAGTTTGTTACAACAGATTTCATGCCAGTAAAAACAGACTCAACTGTTTCTGCTGATGCTGTGACAGCATCAGGTGATACTGCACCATATTCAGGTGCTCCTATCAAAGTTGTTAGAGTTACTTCTGGTTCTGGTTATTCTAACAGTAACGGAACTGATGGTGCTGGTGGGCCAGGCGGTATTTACTACGCACCAATTCGTGGTGACGGTACTGGTGGTAAAGTTAAGATTGTTGTGGTTGGTGGAGAGATTAGACCTTTCGGTTCTAACGCAACAACCAATACACAAATTGAAGCTGCTGGAGAGAACTACACCTTTGGTGTGGTAAATCTAGGTGATGTTTATAAAGATGCAAACTTATCAACTGCAACAACAATTGGTAGTGGTAGTAATGGTGTTATATCGCCAGTAATTTCACCAAGAGTTGGACATGGGTTCAATGGACAAGAAGAACTTGGTGGACACTTCGTGATGATGAACACCAAACTAGAACAGACTGAAACTGATGACTTTGCAATCGGAAACGATTTTAGAGAAGTTGGTATACTTGTTGATCCAACAAATGCTGGTACAACAACAGCTGCAACTGCAACACAAGCAAGACTAACATATGCAGTTAAGTTTTCTTCTGCTACTGGAACATTTGAACCAGATGAAAAGATTACACAGGCTACTAATAATGCAACTGGTAGAGTTGTAGAGTTTGATGCTACAAATAATATTCTTTACTACCAACAAGAACAATTCTTGAACTACGGTATTAACTCAAATAGTGCATCCTCGACATATCAACAATACATTGCATTTACTGGAACTAATACTATTACAGGTGGTACATCTGGTGCTACTGGAACTCCAGCAAATACATCACCAACAGAAACACTAAGTAATGGTGGATCTATTGCATTCACATCTGGTGGTGGAGGGTTTGCCCTTCCAGAACTAGAACCAGATAGTGGAAAATTAATTTATGTAGAAAATCGTAGACCAATTTCTCGTGCTTCTGACCAAACAGAAGATATAAAAATTGTTGTCGAATTCTAATCATAATAGGAATGTGAAATAAATGGCTACTAACTTCAACGTAAACCCATACTATGATGACTTTGATTCAACCAAGAACTTCCATCGTGTTATGTTTCGTCCTGGCTTTTCAATTCAGGCTCGTGAACTTACACAATTACAAACTGTAATCCAAAGACAACTTAATAATTTTGGTGAACATGTTTTTGAACAAGGTTCTATGGTAATTCCAGGCGATATTAATATCGACATGGAATATGAATATCTTAAAGTTGAATCAATTTACAATGCACAAGACGTTGAAGGTTATAGAACAGATTTTCAAAACAAAATTATTACTGGACAAACAACTGGTGTCAAAGCAAAAGTAATTGGTACAGTTGCAGCTTCTGGTGATGATCCTTTAACAATATATTTCAAGTATGAAGATAGTGGTACAGATGGAGAGACAAAGACATTTGCATCTGGTGAAACTGTTCTTGCAACAAATGCTGATAATACAACTGCACTAAACCCACTACTAACAACAAATCAAGTAACAGAACTTGGTGCAAATATTCAATCGACAAACGATCCAGTAGGAACTGGTTCTGCTATACTTGTACACAAAGGTGTTTACTTTGTCAATGGTTTCTTTGTAGAAAATTCAGAACAGGTTATACTTTTAGACAAGTATAGTTCAACTCCTTCTTATAGAGTTGGTTGGACTATTGCAGAAAGTTTTGTTTCACCTGAAGAAGATTCATCTCTTCTAGATAATGCAACTGGAACATCAAACACGAATGCGCCAGGCGCTCACAGATTTAAAATCAATCTTACCTTATCAAAGAAAACTCTTACTGCAACTGATGACACAGACTTCATCGAACTTGCTCGTGTTAATCAAGGTACTGTTGAAAAGTTTAAAAAGTATGCAGACTATGCTGAGTTGGAACACACACTTGCTCGTAGAACATTTGATGAAAGTGGTAACTATGAAGTTCGACCATTCCTTTCTGAAACTCGTGAACACCTAAACGATGGAACAAATCGTGGTATCTATACTCAGGCTTCTGGTGGTGAGGAATCTAAATTAGTATTCGCAGTTGAGCCTGGCAAAGCATATGTTGAAGGTTATGAACTAGAAACTATGACAACTCAGTTTGTCAAGACTGATAAACCAAGAACATTTGGTCGTGTTAACGATAAACCAATTCAAACACCAATCGGTAATTTTGTTCTCGTAACAGCTGTGTCTGGTGTACCAGAGATTGATGAGTTTGAAGTTATCAGATTGTATGAAGATTTAGGACAGAATACACAGATTGGTTCTGCAAGAGCTCGTTCATTTATTCTACACGATGGTGACTATCAGGGTACACTGGCGACAAAGAAATTTAAACTTGGACTCTTCGATATCAACATGAATGCTGGTTTCGATTTTGAAAGAGATGTGAAATCTGTAGATAATGTTGGTTCAACCTTTACTGCAAACATAAGTCCTACACTCGTATCACTAACTGGTACTGCAACATCTACAACAGGTAGTACTACTATTACTGGTGTTGGTACAGTATTCTTACAAGAAGTTGAAACTGGTGATGTTATTTTTCTCAATGACACACTCATTGGTTCTGTCGCAAGTATTGGTGGACAACAAGCAATCACACTAGATTCTAATGGTGCAGCTGCTGTCTCTGGTGGTACAATCAAAAGATTTAAAGCAGAACTTGTTCGTCCAGATCAAAAGTTACTTGTATTCCCAACAAACTTTTTTAGAGTTAGAAAAATTCGTGGTGACTCCACTTCAAATCCAGACAATGAAAAGTCTACTGCATATACAGTAAGACGAAAGTTTGCGCCTGCAACCGTATCAACAAACTCAGTTTCATTTACAGTTGCTGGTTCAGATGAAACATTCAGACCTATTTCAGACTTGAGAAACTATACTCTTGTTGTTGCAACAGGAGCAAGTCCTCGTTCAGCTGGTGACATTGTTGATATCACTAGTGCAAAAATGGGATTGAGTGGTTCGGACAGAACAATAACATTCAGTGGACTTAATGCTGGTATTACTAATGTATTAGCAAATGGTGACACTGTTACATTGATTGCATCCATTCGTGTATCTGCAAATGATGCTACAGAAAAAACTAAAACTCTTCAGTCTGCTCATACAGTTGATATCACTGGTCAAAGTTCAGTACAATCAACAGAGGTTACACTTGGAAAAGCAGATGGATTTAAACTTACAAGTGTTTCAATGCAACCTAGTGGATTTGGTGCGTATGCAACTTCTGGTGCAATTGATATCACAGAGAGATATGATTTTGATGGTGGACAGAGAGATGCATTCTATGATCTCGCAAGAATTAAACTAAAGCCAGGACAACCAGCTCCAACTGGTGCGTTGCGTGTTACATTCGATTTCTTTACACATGGTGCTGGTGATTACTTTTCTGTTGACTCCTATGATGGTGTTGTAGATTACACTGCTATTCCAACTTACACATCTGCAAACGGTGATGGTAGTTTCTTTGAACTAAGAGACTGCATTGACTTTAGACCTCGTATTGATGACACTGGTGCAAACTTTACAAATGCAACTGCTGTTGTTTCAGAACTTCCTGCTATCGGTACAAACATGGAAGCAGACTTCTCATTCTTCCTTGCAAGAATGGATATCATGTTCATGGATAGACTTGGTAGATTTGATATTATCCAAGGTGTACCAGCTCTTGATCCACAGAAACCACAACAACCAGACAGTGGAATGGTTCTATTTGAAATGGTTTATGAACCATATGTCGTGTCGTTGAATGAAGTTCAAGTTACTAAACTTGATAATCGTAGATATACAATGCGTGACATTGGTAAACTTGATAAGAGAATTACAAATCTAGAGTACTACACATCTCTCAATCTTCTAGAAAAAGAAACTGCTGATTTGGTAATTAAAGACTCTGCTGGATTTGATAGACTAAAGAATGGTTTTGTTGTAGACAACTTCACTGGACACATTATTGGTGATATTCAAAATACAGATTATAATATCGCAGTTGACATGACTGAACGTGAAGCTCGTCCAAAGGCATTTACTGATAATGTACAGATGCTTGAATCTGTTACCAGTGATGCAAGTAGATCTTCTGCAAATTATACAATGCACCCAGACGGAATTGTTACTCTTCCATATACATCAGAAGAACATATTAAGAATCCATTTGCTTCAGATAGTTTTGATACAAACCCTTATAAGGTTGCACCATTTACTGGTGAGATTTTCTTAGTTCCATACTCAGATGATTGGAATGATGTTGAACGCCGTCCAGATGTAGTTGTGAATGACGATAATAACTTTGATGTTATTCGTGAACTTGCAGATGCAGCTGGTGTAACAGGAACAGTATGGAATTCATGGCAGGATA
>Ga0098043_1000666_pt1 | contig 12180 bp, 7 predicted proteins | sample 9B_taG_FD_92581 | JGI IMG/M metagenome (GOLD analysis project Ga0098043, IMG submission 92581) | Marine viral communities from the Subarctic Pacific Ocean - 9B_ETSP_OMZ_AT15188_CsCl metaG | ecosystem: Environmental > Aquatic > Marine > Oceanic | place: Subarctic Pacific Ocean | collected 2015-01-10 | reverse complement strand
TCAATATCACTAGCAGCACCAGCAGCAAATGGTTGCAAGGCACCTCCCAAGCCAGTACCTTGACCTGCACCCTTAAAGAATTTTTCTTGTAATTTAGCAAACATCTCTGGAGGAATCATGCCCTCTAGCTGGCCTAGAGCAGCCTTACCAGCTCCAACATCTTGGAAACCACCCTGACCACTCAACACCCTGCTTAACGATTGGCTTTGACTGATGAAGTCAAGAGCTTTGCTAGGATCTGCCACCATGTCTAATGCAGTATCGGACTGTTCTCTTAACTGAGCATCTCTTTCAGCAATTTTTTGTAACGCAGCATCTGCAGCCGTAGTGTCGTTAGCCAACATCTCAAGAGCTTTTCTAGAATCATTAATACTACTATTTAGCTTGGCCATTTCTCCACTAGCTAATGCAGCTTGTTGATCCATTTCTTCGCCACCGATATTTACCGTACCGCCTTCTTCTAGCGTTTGACGATTAGTCAAATCAGATTGCATTTGATTAAATATAGCATTAGGATCTGTGGTTCCGCCAGTTAAAGCACCGATTCTAGCGTCTCTACCAGCCGTTAGCTCACTTTTAGAAGCAGATAAGCCTAACGCATCTTTAAGATCTACGTTAGCATCAGCATCAATGCCTGCTTTTTCACCACGAAGAACTTTAACTCTAGATAAACTAGCAGTAAGTAAATCAGATTGACCAGCTAGCTTCTGTAAACCTTTAGCGGCAAGCTCTGAATACTGTTGTAAGAATTTTTGCGCTTTGCCCGCTTTGTCCATCATCATATTTAAAGTTTTCTGACCTTCTTCACCACCTTGCAAAGCTTCTGCTGCAGCATTGATAAATCCATCCGGGGCTTCTATATTTAAGTCTTTAAATCCTTCTTCTAACATGGTTGATATGTCGTCACGTTCTAAACTGGAACCACCCTCTCCCTTTAAGGCTGCCTTAATAGTAGGAGCAAGTTTATCAAAACCAGCTTGTGCTCTAGTTAAATCTGCGGCTTGAGTTACTGCATCTCCACCACCTAGTCCTGCAACAGCTCTGGATAATGTTGCATTTAATTCTTCTGTAGAAAATGCTGAACTGTTTTTTAGAACATCTACGTCTCTGGCTGCGACACTTCCACGCACACCAGCAGCAGCAGACGCTTGACCTCCTATTGCGCCGACAACAGAATTGGTTTGTGCAACAACAATGTCCATTTCATTGCCAAGACGTTTAAAACCAGCACTAGCTCGTGCCATAATAGCAGTCAAATCTGCTGTTTCTCTAGTGAATTCTTTTTGTGCCATAGCAGCCTTAAGTGCTTTGGAGGCTGTCTCTTCAGCTATACCTCTTTCTAATTCTGCTCGCTTGGCTACAGCTCCTGTTAGATTACCATTGGCATCACGATTCTTATCTAATTCTTCAGTTATCTGTTTCTGAGCCTCTGCAGCAGAGTAACCTGCAAGCTCTAGTTCTTTTGCTCTAGCAGCCCTATAAGCATCGTTGGTTAATTGTCTCTCTCCAGCGACTATGGCCTTTTCAATAGCCTCTTTCTCTTCGTCCTTTAAGGCAGCATACCTATCACTGGCCATGAATTCTTCTGCTGTTTCGTCTGCTGCAATATTGATAGAACTGCCACCCTCGGCACCGATCTTACTGGTTGCTTGTCTTATACTTTCTTGTCTACGCTGTTCACTTAATAAACCTCCTGTTGTTAAATCATTAACATCAGATTGTCCTAATTGTCTTCTTTGAAATTCTGCGCTTCCGCCGCCAGCTCTAACTCTGTCGAAGTTTTCTAACGCTCTTTGATTTACAGGGCTATCTAACCTACCTATCTGACCTCTCTTTATGGCTCCTTCTTTAGTTCCTGCAAATCTGTCAAGACTAGCTTGTTGTATTCTAGCGGCTGTTTCAGCATCTGTTCCTCTATACTCACTTACAGCATTCATTATTCCACCAGCAGCACCAACCCCAAAGGTACCGATATTAGCAAGTGTTCCCAATTTTCCAAACATACCACCACCACCACGAGCAGCACCACCAGCAGCATTACGAGCAGCTGTTGTCATTTTGCCGCTTTGACCTCCCGCAACCATAGCTCGTCTTTGAGCAAAACTTCTGCCACCTCCACCAAACATCCTACTCAAAAATCCACCACCTCTACCTGCTGTAGACGCAGCACCTCTACCTGCTGTAGACGCAGCACTTCTACCTGCTGTAGACGCAGCACCTCTACCAAACATACCAGCTAATGAGCTACCCATGCCGCCTAAACCACTCAAACCAGCAGAAAACGTGGGCATCATAGTAGCAAGTGAACTTCCACCAGCCAAACCAGCACCAATACCAGCCCCAGCACCCGCAAGGGCAGCTCCAGCAGTAATCATAGCCCCTCTACCGAAGTTTCTTATGGTTCCACTACCAAAGCCATCATCAGTCTCTGGATTAAAGTCTCTTTCTTTGCTAGCCTCTGCAGTAGGATTGTAGAACTGATTTAGATTTCCTAAATAACCCTGTCCTCCAAAGAAACCAGTACCCTTACTTCCCTTACTTTCAACCATCATCTTGTTCATCTTCAGAGCGTCAGATGTGCTATATCCCTGTTTCTTAGCTTCGTCAAAACTCATAGGAACCAAGCCACCCTTATTCATATTGATAGCTTCAAGTAATCCTCTGTTCTTTTTTGTGGATCTAGAATTAACAACAAATTCACCAGGACTTAACATTGCAGGGACAGTATCTGTACCCTTGGGTTCAAAATTAACATACTGTCCTTTGCTGGCATATATCATCCCGCCTCTAGCTTTACCTCTAGCTCTACCTCCACCTCTCACTACGCCCAGCAGCATTAATCCACCAAGAATACCTTCTGTCAATTTACCTATAGCCCTACCCAATCTAGCTGTTTCACTCATGTATTCTCTATTTGCTGCCGCTATACTAGCATTATAGTCTACCGTAGAGTCTGTAAAGTCTGCAAGAGCCTGCAGCTGTTGTTTTTCTGTATCTGCACTATCAAAATCTTCACGAGCTTGTTTACGTCTAACATCAGCTGCTCCTGCCTCTCCTCTAAAAGCCCTTTCACGAGCTTGGCTTGCTCCAGCGATAGCTCCTGACGCAACACCAGCTAAGGCTGTCCCGCCAGCTATCAATGCTGTGCCTCCTCTACCGAAACCAGCCTGTTGAGCAGCAACAGAAGCGCTTAGACCCGCAGAGGCTCCTTTTTCTAGACCTCCCCTAAATGCCATAAATTCTTCACTAGTAGATACGGTACTACTATTTAATTGATCAAAACTTTCTACTAGACTGTCTATTGTTGGAGTAAGAGCAGCAAGCCCTCCACTCACAGTGCCTACAAAACTACCAGTAACATTACTGGCCTTGTCTATACGAAGACCAAATCTTTTTACTTGTATACTAGCTGCTCTAAGCTGTTTACCAAAAGCGGTATTTCTAAATCCTCCACCCCCTGTGCCACTTTTGCCACCAATTGCAAAATGCTGTACTCCATCAACAACCGTGCCACCTTGAGCATAACCATTAATTTTTTCAAGATTGCCATAACCAAATGCTTGGGCAGACTTCTTGTTTATTACATACTCGCCGGGCGTGAGCATAGCAGGAACAGTATCAGATACAGATCCTCCTTTAGCATACTCTTCATGTTTACCAGTTAGTAGTCCTTCTTTGTGTAATTTAGACAACAGTCTGGGAGCCTTAAACATCGGTCTACCATATTTATCATATTTATTAGCAGCCCTAAAAGAATCATCAAGTATACCTTTGTCATCTTGTCTCTCTGCCCAATCTTCAGTAATATCTCTAGCTTCTAATGCTAACTGTTTATGCATTTTATTTTTAGAGTTCATCTCATATGCATCGCCACCCATGAGCCTACTGCTAGTGTTGTAAGGTTTGTCGGCTGGGGTAAAATCAATATTCAAACTATCCCCATCAACAGTGTGGCCATAGTCTACATCTGCAACATTGCCGCCTTTAGCATACTTATTAATCCTAGCAAGATTGTCTCTACCAAATGCTTTTACAGCGCTTTTACGCATTACAAACTCACCTGGTTGTAACATTGCCGGAACAGTATCTCTATTACCTGTGCCGGGAACATCTCCACCTCCAGAAAACTTTAATCCAGTTAATCTATCAGGCAGTCCACCACTACTACCGCTACCTACTAAATTGTTTATGGCTGCAGTTAATTGTTGTATTGCTGAAGTGCTTGAGGTTAAAGCTGTAGTATTTGCTTGTACTGCTCCACCAGCACCACCTCCGCCAGCGCCACCAGATCCACCTCCACCACCTCCACCAAGAATCCCACCTAATCCTCCGCCACCGCCACCTAAACCTCCTTTAAAACCACTCATAAATTCTGTAATAAACTTCAGTCCCTTTTGAGCAGTAAGTGCGGCAATCAAAGGCAATATAGGCTTTAACGCCCCAGCCACACTAATAAAAGAATTAGCTAAACCTAATACAAGTTTGGTAATAGTCCTAAAAGTAGCACTCTGACCAATATCTCTAATTAAATTATTGAACTCTTCACGAGTTTTCTGAAACTGTACTGCTAAAGACTGTTGTGCTGTTACAGCATCTTTAGTCAATGAGCCCGAACCTCTCTGTGCGACAGCCAATGCTTCTTGTGCAGTTGCAAACTCTTGAATCAATGGAATTACTTTACCTATTTGTCTGAATCCACCAAGTTCTTCTACAATCTTGGTAAATCTAACATCTCTAGGATCAAGACCTTGTAATCCTTCGCTCAATCTTCTTACAGCTTCAAAAGGTCCAACAAATTTACCCTCTAGGTCTTGAAGCTCAACACCAAACTCTTTTAAGAATTTTATTGTACTGCCACGCTGAATACGAGTAAAAATAGTTCTTAAACCAGTAGCAATGGTCTCTGCACTTTCACGACTAGTAGCTCTAACACTAGTAAATACAGCAACGAACTCTTGCAAAGCTTCTGTCCCTGTACTAACGCCTTTGCTAGCAGCAGCAAAAACACCACCAGCTCTGGATATAGCTGTAATAATATCGCTAGACTCTACAGCAAATTCACCAGCTACAGCATTAATAGATCCTAAAGCACCCTCTAGTTCATTAACGCCAATTTTAAACTGGCGCATTAACGCAATACTACCCTCTGTAGTATTATTAATATTAGTAAATGTAGCGGCTAAAGACGTTTTGGCCAACGCCTCAAGAGCAACCTTTGCTTGAGTTGCACTTAGCCCTGCTTGAGATAGGGTTACAGACACTTCAGCCAGATCAGTAGAAGCAACACCGAATCTAGCAGCTAAATTACCTATTTCATTAGACAGTGCTTTGATTTCAGTTGCTGTACCACCAGTAACCTGAGCAACTCTAACAAGCTGTCTATCAAAATCAATAAAAGTTTTAAAACTGTCTCCAATAGCACCAGTAAATCTATTAATGACAGATGTAACCACACTAAACGCAGCAAATCTTTTAACCGCTAAAGCTGACTGTTTACCAAAGTCTTCTATAGCGGTAGTAGCTTGTTGCACGTTTTGCGAACTGTTTTGTATATTTTTGCCTGTAGACGCTGCTGTTTTATTGAATGTTTTGGCTGTCTGGTTAGCATTATTAAAACCAGTACCCAAACTCTTAAGCGCAGCACCTAAATTTGTAACATTGCCTTGAGCATTTTTAGCAGCAACACCCAAGGACTTGAGTTGTTTGTTTATGGTGCCAATATTTTTGGCTGTACTAGCCTGAATATTAAGATTAACATCAGCCTTAATGCCAGTAAGCTGTCTTCTAATATCAGAGACAACCTTCTTTACATTTGCTGGACCTCGAAGATTTATTTGTGCTGTAAGATTAAATGGTTGTGCCATATATTAAGCTCCAAAAAAATAGCCCAATACCGATAGGCAAAGGGCTATGTTAAAGTTATAAATAAATAAATATTGACTATGAAGACTCAACAGCTTTTTTGGCTTTTGCTCTCGTTTTTGGTTTAGGTTTTTCTTCATTGTCATTTTCTTTGATAGGTTTTCCATTATCGTCTAAAAATGGCGTAAACTCAAACTTGTAATTTTCATCATCATCTAATGGGTTTCCATCAATATCTACACGACCACCTTTTTCATCAATAAATCTACCGTACTCGTCAATAAGTCTACCCTCACTATCAACAAGTCTACCGTCTTTGTTAATAGGTCGGAGTTTTTCGTCTACAAATTTATATTTATGTAAAAATTGGTTTTCGGGTAAATTTTTCTCAAAATCATCGTCTAAACCATAAAGCATATTGGCTAACTTTTGAGCACCAATAATACCGGCTGGTTCAATCGCCCTCTTGTTATAGTCCTCGTATCCTTCAAAATAAGGCTGATTAGTATCTTTATACACCACACAACAAGATACCAAGAAATTAAATTTAGCATTATCAGCTTGTCCTTCTGCTGTATGAGCATCTAGTGTAGTACGTTCAGAAATCAAAACTTTTAACTCATCTCTCAATTTCTGCATTTCTAGAGCATATTCTTTAGCTTTTGCTAGAGGTATACCTCCTTTAGCTAGAATTCTTTCGTTCTCTAAAACTCCCTTTTGGATATTTTGGTACTCTTCTTCTCTTTTATCATCCCATAGCTTCTGCTCCTTCATTACGTCATCTAGCCTAGCCCTAACTATTGAGCCAGAATTTAAAGCATCAGAAAACGTTCTGTTATAAATCTTTTGGCTTTCTCTTTGGTTTTTAGGCGAAGGAGATTTAACGGTTAATTCAACCTCTTCATTATCCTTTACAATCTTAAAATTATTCTCGTCCATCTTTATCTCTCCTTTGGTCTTTCATAATAAATTTGTATTCGTATCGACTGTCGTCTATTTCTAACATTTCATCAATTTCATCCAACCCTTTCCTAATATGAAAATTACTATGATTTAAAATTTCATTTCTTAATTCATCCCATAAAACCCTAAACTCTTCTTGTCTTTCTGTAGGACTGTCCTTACCGTGTGCCCACAAATAACCAAAGTAGTCTTCTACTCTAGCTATACTACCTATCATAATAGTTTTAAATCGAGTTTCAGCAGCTCTTAGTAATGCTCGTTTGTGTTTATTGTTCACCTTTTTTCTCTCTTACTATAGTGTCTTTCATGCCAGGAATGTCCTGCCATTTGGTCGTTCCTTCAGTATGCCCTGCATGTTCGTGTATTTTCTTTAACTGTTGTCTGGTTAATGGATCATTTAGTTCCATAACTTCTCTAATCTCTTGTGGAGTTTTAGCCATAACAAAAACCTCGCCAGCATGCTTGTCTTTTATATTTGATTCAATTGCCTGTTTCTTTTGTTTCTTGTCAAACTCTTGGTTTTGATATAAAACCCAGCCATCTAATGCATCAGAATCCTGAAGTGTTTCTTCACTAGGGCATTCAGGGTGTTGTCTAATGTTGTCTAACATTAAACTAGCAGTGATAAGCATTCTTTGTTCAACATTACATTCCTTGATTGGTTTATTAAATACATTAGTTTTAGCACTTTCCCAAAGACTTTTCCACGCATGGTTGTGTGTAATCTGCCTAACATCCTGAATACTCAACTCTGTTATTAATTTAGATATCTTCTGTAAATAATAAAAGTGCTGTGTTTTTTGAGTTTTGAAAAATAGTCTATTTTTTAGATACACCGTATTTTTAATAATATAGTGGTTTTTGAGAACAGTAGCATAGGATTCTTTAGTGTGATCAAAATATATATATTTTTTATAATGCAATTCATTGATCATTTTTTCTGTATCACTAATCTTGTCTTTTATAAGAGCTCTGGTCTCATGGAGGTTAAAATTTTTGAACAGTTGGATTTTTAACTTGCCAACGTCTTCTAGCAATATGTCCAATTCCTTTTGTTTTTCAGGGTTCCATACCCCTTGTAAGCCTAAAATAATTATACGTTTTTTATCATCTAGCCAATCTTGACTATCTTCAAACTTTAAGTCTTCCATAACTTCATTATAATATAAGTCTGCTTTATTCTCTACATCAATCGTAGGAGGTTTAACTTTAAGTTTATGATTTAAAACTTTAATAAAATAATATCCTTTTAATAGCCTATTTAATAGTTTGCTTTCTTCCATTTTCAATACCGTTAATTACCAGTAATAAGTCCTGAATTATAGCAATTATAATTATATGTTAATGTTGCACTGCCTCCTCCTGTGTCTCCACCACCATAGTCTACGCTTTGCAATATACAATGACCTAAATCAATACCCATAGTATTGCTACAAACACTAACACTAAGACTCTCTTCTTGTGGAAGATTTTCAATAATATTACAAGCTATACCACTTTCACTAAACAAATAATTGTCAAACTCAGGGGTATTTTGATATAATGCAGTAACTGAATAATTGGAGACTATTGGGAAGGTAGCATAACGATATCTGTTTGAATGTCTGCTAAAAGCTGTACCAAACTCTTCTACCGTTTGAATGTTGAAAGGAATTGTGATATTTAAATCAGTAATAACAGCGCCAGTAGGTGCCTTTTCTCCTACGCTAAAAGATTGTATATGCTGTCGACGTATAGGTATACCTTTAATTCCGCTAGGTATAAAATCCAAAGCGCTAAAATCACACAGTCCTGAGTCATTCATTTTATGATAGGCTATCATTTGAACATCTTCTGTTAGAAAACCATCTACATTGATGCTGTATGATATACTATCAACACTGACATCTTTAAAGCCAATAACATTACCAACTGAGCTCTCGCCAATACCCTCCTCTGTATCTGCGGTAAAAAATACACACAGCTGCCTTTCGTGATTAGTACATATGCCTGTTAAACTACCTGTAATAGCAGGTCCATAGATACCACCCCCCTGTCTCTCGTCAGGATTGCCGCTTCCTAAAATTCTACTAAAACTAATATTGCTTTTAGGAGTATCAGCATAAACACCACTTATGGTCAACTGACCCCAGTTTTCCACAACATTTGTGTTATGATCAGTGCTTATAGACAGATTTTGTACGCCATACAGGGGTCTGCCATCTAACGACAGCCCCTGACAGGCATAAAACACTCTTTTATTTCCCATCAACAAATCCTATTTAATTATTTAAACACTAATCGTGAGTAGCAGAACTCTCAACGGTAAAGGTGTTGTATACAACATATGAGAATGTCAAAGTTGAATTTCCACCACCTGTATCACCACCACCAAACGCAACACTAGTCAAAGTAGCATCACCCAAGGTGAATGTATAGGTACTGCCGCCAGATGAGTCACACAATTCAATAGTACAATCTTCTTTAGGAAGATTAAGACCTGAACAACCAACATCAGGAATATCAATACCCACTGTATCTAAATTATTAGCAATAACCTCAATATCTAGACTAATTTCAAGCGGGAAGTTGACATATCTGTGGAACTCTTTGAATCTACCAAGTTTGTACATAGATTCACGGCCAAGGTCAGCACTAATGCTAACACTTTGAATATTCTGTCCGCTAACATGACTCGGGAAAGTACTGCTATCTTTTAGATTCTGTCTTCTTAGAACACTCTGTCGTGTAGTTCCGCCCAAACCACTTGCAGGAGTAGTCATATTACCAGTACCAACAACCTTACTCAGTCCTACAAAAGTTACTTCTTCTGTAAAGTCTCCGTCAACAGCAAAGTTGTAACTTAAGCTTTGTAGATAGATAGGGTCACAAGTAATTGAAGTAGTTTTACCAGGCCCGGTATTTGCAGCAGAACCAATTTCTTCTTCAGTGTCCGCACCAACAACAAAGTTAACTTGACTAGCTTTAGAAGAAGTAGCAACAAGACTACCGCTACCAACACCCAAATTATAAACTGTTGGCTGTCCATCTAAAGCCTTAGATATGCTCACTTCTACACTAGGGTCACCAACAACATTATCATAAACTGCTAATTGGCCTAGTTGGAAAACCTGTTCTAGATTAAAGTTTGTATTCATTGTTACGCTTTGAGCACCAGTAACTGTGGTTGCGCTGGTCGCACCAGACTGAGCTACTGATACGCCCTGAGAAGCGTAAAACACTCTTTTATTTGCCATAATATTCTCCGATTATTCTGTTGTTAGACGGTAGACTTGAACTATTATACACCATTTTTTTTAAACTATTATAATTTCAGCAGTTACTCGGATATTTGCTTCAAAAAGGTCAGCATTAAACGACTCTACTTCTGAAATAACCATATTTTTTAATCTACATGTATTCCAATGATAGCTGCTACCAACATTACTTAAGGTATCATACTGCAATCTACTAGGATTAAGCGTCCCATTAAAATTTAACCAATATTTATTATTTTTAACCACTTTATCTATATCATAAAAAGACAACACTTTATCTTCTTGTAGTCTTAAAATATCTATTATATTATTTCTGTCTGTATAATTATCGGCTATAATATGAAACAAAAAGTCTTGAGAAATTCTTTGAGACTTATCACCAAGCCTAAAAGGTTCAGAAGTGCCTCTAGCTACAGTCTCTATTACCACAGCAGGCATTTGAACTCTTTGATGGGCTGGAATAGTAAAATCGCCCTTGTCTTTAGTCTTCTGATGAGTTTCATTATTATTCGGGTTATACTGTAGTTCTTGCCACCAACGAGCATCTGCAAAATTATAAACCTGTACCCACCTATAAGAATAACTCATTTGAACATTTGAGCTAGTAGATTGTCTATTATTAAATATAATTCTACTGTTTTTATAGTCTAAAGTATAAGCATAGGTTCCGGTAGTACTTGGGTCATAAAAAGTATTATTAACATATATTCCACTAATTTGTATCGGCTGGTGATAATCATCACTTACTCCAGTTTCATAAACCCAATCTTTTCTGGCAGGCTGCCACATTTGACCTGTTTTAAAATTAGGGTCATCTACCGTATATAATTTATATAACCCATTGCTATGGATATTATTAATAGGTCTATGTATATTTACAAAGCCGCCAGCATAAAGAAAGCCCCAATCTAAAAAAGACTTCATGTTTATCTCTAGCTGATTAATTAAACGGCTTTCGCCTATATTATTAACACCATAAAATGTACTCATAATTTAACCGCTTTTTTGAGAGCTTTATCGATTTTGGTTGAGACACTATCTAATACACGAGTGACCCAATTATTTTTAGAACTACCCGAAAACTCACTAGGAACCTTCCATTTTCCTCCAACAACCTTTTTCATAACAGCTCCACCAGTTCTAGATCTAGAGTTCGACCCCACAAATATTTCATAGTCTTTAATTATAGTTTTATCTCCTAAAAGAAGCAACCATTCTAACCAAGGTAAACTTTGCCCCTTTTTTGTCTGTACCGAAGCAGCTTGTAATGCAAGAACATCATTATAACTAGAATTAATCATAGATATTTGTAAATTAGCATATATTTGACTTCCTTTAATCTTAGCAGGTTTAACACTTACTATGGCACTATCCCAGACTTGCAAAATTTGACTGACCTTACCCGCAGAATCAGCAATACCAAACTCATATTTTAAAGCACCAGACAATAAAGATCTATATTCACTACTAGACATAAATCCTTCTCTAACTATGCTTTTAATTTCAGGCTCTAATTTTTTAGAAACCTTACTCATATATTTTTGAACATCTGATAACAAACCTTTTAGTATAAGTTGTGTAATTTCAGCATCTGATTCCAACAAGCTTGTGGTAAACCTCATTAAGCACTTCTTTCCCAATTAGTAAAAATATATCTATTAGATCCCAACCCAACAGGCTGTGGTTCAGACACTCTGGTAAATTTATTTTGTGTATAAGGGGTGACTGAGGTATCTACAAGAATATAGTCTGCTGTAGTTAAATCTGTATACATATTGATAGGAGTGATTGTTTGCATGTCTCCCTGTGGAACATTGACATTTCCGAAGTTAATAAACTTTTTATTATCAAAAACTACAACTATATGCTTTTCTTGCGTTGTAGTTACAGGAAAAGACCCTACTCCATTACATACAGGACATATATGACCATCTGGAAACCAAATAAAGTTACCCGAAGTCTCGAAAGGAGTTTCTACAGGAGTAAGTGGTACGTCAGAACAAAAATTAGTAGATATAGTGCCAGTTGCATAAGTATCACAATAATTTAAAAAATTAGCAACTACAGCGGTTTTTTCTACGCAACAAGCAGTAAATGG
>Ga0098043_1000664_pt1 | contig 12205 bp, 14 predicted proteins | sample 9B_taG_FD_92581 | JGI IMG/M metagenome (GOLD analysis project Ga0098043, IMG submission 92581) | Marine viral communities from the Subarctic Pacific Ocean - 9B_ETSP_OMZ_AT15188_CsCl metaG | ecosystem: Environmental > Aquatic > Marine > Oceanic | place: Subarctic Pacific Ocean | collected 2015-01-10 | reverse complement strand
TAAATGAAAAAGACGGTAAAGGTATCATTTTACTTCACGGTAAACCCGGTACAGGAAAAACAACATATATTCGTCATTTAACTAAACTCATAAGTAAAGAAGTTATATTTTTACCCAACAATATGGTAGATATGTTAGCTACACCAGAATTTGTACCTTTTATGATGAAACACCCAAACTCCGTATTAATAATAGAAGATGCTGAAAAGGTAGTAAAAAATAGAAGTGGAAATGGTAATGAAACAGCAGTATCTAACCTACTAAATTTAAGTGACGGTATTTTGGGTGATTGTTTAAAAACACAGATTGTAGCGACATTTAATACTGATAGACAATTAATTGACGAAGCTTTACTTAGAAAAGGTAGACTTATAGCAGAATATAAATTTGATAACTTATCTGTTGACAAAAGTAATAAATTACTTAAATCATTAAATATAGACCATAAAACATCTCTACCGATGCCCTTATCTGATATATATAATTACGAAGATAACCTAGGTATCGATAATAATAAAAAAACTAAAATAGGTTTTTAAAATGACAAAAAAAATTCACGTATACTCCACAAAAGACTGTCCTTACTGCATAGAATTAAAACAAATGTTAGATACACATAATTTACCTTATGAGGTAACTGATGTCGATGAAAATGAAGAAGAGTGGGATGAAATGTGTAAAACATTAAATATTGAATTTGTACCTACTGTCATTATAGTAGATGACCATTTAGACACAGCAAAATTATTAACACCAGATATTCACTTCGATGAAGTACAAGAATGTTTTGACCAAATTATCGAAGACATAAATAATAACGCCCATACTTACTAAACCACCAGATATTTATATTTGATGGAAAATTCAATCAATATAGATTTAGTTAAGAGGTACATGAAAGATTTTTGGCCGAAGCATGGTCGTCAATTATATAGTGACCTATACAACACTTATCACCCCTCAACATACGGAGAAGGTTTCAGTAGACCAAACGCTAACTTTGAACAGGCTTTAGATAATCTAGCAATAGGTGTTCATGAAGGAAAAAAATTAGGACTTTTAGATTCTAGTGTAGCTTGGTCTGACATATTTAATTATGATGCTCTAGACCTAGATTCTGATGAAAAAGTAAAACGAGTAGTAGACGAAACCGGACTACCAACTCTCCATGACCAATTAGAAATATTAGATAATACAAACTTAGATTGGATTCACTCAATTCTACTATTTGATGTATTATATGATATAGTAGAGGAATTTAGATGTTATTGTGGTGAAAATGGTGTTGACCCTAATTGTGAAGGAAAATGTATGGACGAGTTTCCACCACCACATGGTTATTTAGAGGTAGGAAAGTCTCACCCAAGTGATGGTACCTTAAAACAAGATTACTACACACTCTATAACTTTATGAAAAAATTAGAAAGTGCTGGAGTCCCAGTAAGTAAAATTATAGAACCATATAAATTAACACCAATTAAATTAACTGATACGGGTACTTCTGACTACAATGAAGAAGGTGAACCAAGAATACAAAACCCAATAGGAGATTGGGAAAATATGATGGATGCAGAGGCAATAGCTATGGACGCTCCTGATAGAATCGAGGAACAATACCCAGAACAAGAACCAACAAAATCCATGTTCCAAAAAACACTTTCAGACATGGGAGTACAACTACAATTCGTAGGAACATTTGGTTTTGGGATTAGTGGTATGTTTGGATTCGTTAAAGAACTATTAGAAGGACAGTACCCAACACTGAGTGAAGGGGAGATAATCTTAATATTTTTATCTGCATTATCTTACTTAAGTATTAATACCATAAAAGATATCCAAAGACTTAGAGAAGAAGTTAAGGGTAGAGGTTTAGGTGGTTATGTGAATAAAGTAGTAGAATTATTAAAAGATTTTGAAAATATATCACTAAAAGTTGCTGAGAAAGCTGGATTTACTGTATCATCTTTAGCTGAACTTTTGGGGTATACATTCTTACTAGTACCGATACTAGACATTACTAATAGAATTATAGGTGAGGTTGGTTTTGATATTACAGCACTGTCTTCTTATTTGAAAGGTGCTTTGGTATCGGTGGGTATATTCTACATTAAAAATTTATTTAACTCTTTAGTTTTAAGATTAAAAAAAATAAGAACAGATAAAATGATTGATGATGAACTTGAAGATGATATTGTAGAAGAAGGTGTTTGGGTAGGAAAAGTATTAAGTGAGAGATTTAAAGATAGCAGAATCATTACGGATGAAAGAATAGGTAAGTTAAGTTTAATTGATGAAAGTGTTAATAACAAAAACCTTAAATGGTTAGTAGAACAAGAGAATAAAATAAATTGGTTAAACATACCACTCACCAAATCACTAGAAAATGTTGATACTAAAAACTTAAATCAATACAAATCTATTTTAGAACTAAACATTATTAATAACAGAAAACTTAAAGAGTCTAAATTACACGAGGAGGTTTATATGGGAAGAATCGCAGAAAAAGCAACTACTGATGTGGTTAAAGATATTTTTGAAGTTGTAAAATTATTTGAAGGTGGGGAGGAGATAGTTATATTACCTGACTATTACACCGATATTGATGGTGACGAATATGAATATGGTGAACTTAAATTTAACTTAGAATTAAATATTTTAGAAAATCCAGAAGAAGATAATTTTACTGTGGATGCGTATATGGGAGGGGAGTTCGACGATACAATATATGTAGATATTTCATTATCGCCAAACTTCAATGAAAAATACTATGAAAGTTTATATATTGTATTATCAGAATATATAAGACATGAGATAGAACATATATTACAAGATTTAGACCCAGAAAGACCAGACTTACCAGACGAAGACTTAACCCAGAAAAGTTTAAACTTAACCCCTTTTGAATATTATTCTCAAGAACATGAAATTGATGCACAAAAAGCAGGATTTGAAAGGAGAGCTAAAATGGAAGATAAATCAGTAGAAGAAGTTATACGGGATTATATTGAATATAGACAACACATAGATAAATTAAGTGATGTTGAGAAACAAGAATTAATTAGTAAGTTAACAACTTAATCCATTTCATCTAGATATTGTTGATGATATCTAGCTTTTTGTAATTGTAATCTTTTTCTTTCTGATTTTTTGATAAAATGTTTTCCTTGACGTAATTTAATTATTTGTTTAGTTAACTTAACTTTTCTCCTCATAATTTTCAACGCACGGTCAACATTTCCTTTTTTTACTTCTACTATTAGCATATATTAGGTTTAATGGTTAATAAATATTACTTTAAACCTATAACTTCATCGATAATACCATATTCTAAAGCTTCTTGGGAGGTTAACCACTTATCTCTACTTGCGTCTTCCATAACTTTTTTAGGGTCTTTATCACAATATTCGCCCAGTAACTCAAATAAAATGTCATTAGTTTTTTCCCACTCTTTCATACTAATTCTCGCGTCTTGTATATTTCCTACAGCACCCCCAGAACTTTGATGTAACATAGTTTTACTAAATCTAAGTGAAGACCTTTTTCCTTTTGTACCAGCCCCCAATAATATGGAACCCATACTAGCGGCCATTCCTGTGTTAACAGTAGCTATATCACATTTAATATAGTCCATAACATCCACAATACCTAACCCAGATTTAACACTACCTCCAGGTGTATCTACATGTAATGTAATATCTTCAGATGATAAAGAATCTAAAAACATGAGTTGAGCCTGTACTATAATACTCATCCTATCATTTACAGGTCCTGCACACCATATTATTCTTTCCATCATTAATCTATCGAATACACTCATCGATACAGCTCTCATTTCTCTTTCTTCTATTACCATTGGAGTCATAGAATTTTTGTAATCATGTAGTGTTGTGGAATCAACACCAAAATCACTTTTTACGTATTTTTCAAATTCAGTCATAAGTTTATTTTTTAATATTTAAATGTATAAAATATATCAGGTAAATTCAAACTATTAGATAATAATTTATTAAGATTTATCTGGAGTATAAATCCCAGCTTTTTCAGCGTTAGCTAACATCTCCACACTAGCTTCTTTCCACAATTCATTAATTAAAGAAACATAATGATTTATTTTTTCTTCGTTGTTTTCTTGATGTGCTTTTTCTAGCTTTTTTTTAATTGAGTTTAATTTTTCTTGTAATTCTTCGTTAGTCATATTACTCTACAATAGAAAATCCTGAATTATGAAAAACCGTTTCCACCTTGTGTCTATCAGCAAGTTCTTTAGATACTTCAGATTTTTCTTTATTATTCATGGCTACGTGACTTTCTAAGGGGTGACCATTATAATCAACGAGATTTACCAAATAACAAATCTGGTCTTCTTTAATTCTAAATTTGTGGGTTACTATTTTCATATTCTTTTTAATTTGGTAAAAAGTTAAGAAAAAGAAAAAGAGGGGTAAACCCTCTTTTAATAATAAAATATGTTTTAGTTTTTAAACAATATCTTTAGAACTTAGTAAAGTATAGGAGAATGAATTACCATGAATATCCTTAGCTCTTTCACATATAGCCATGAATTTTTTCCAATCATCATTACTAGCAATCACTTGACATCCAGCTGACCATTTATCCACATAGGTAGAAGTCTTACCTTCTCTAGAAGTTGCTCTGTGAATGTTAATACCAAATAAACCTTCATCTATGGTAGCTTCATTTCTATCGTAATTACCATCTCTATCATTATCCCTATAAACCTTAACATTCTTTTTTTGTCCTAGAGCTGGGTATTTTCCTTGGTGTAATCTAATTTTGTGTGAACCCCTATATTGACCTTCTTTTAAAATAGCACATCCTTTTGATTTTACTATTGGGTCATTCATATAATCGTCACCTGGGTCAGTAGTAGCTTCAAAACAGAAAAATTTCCATTCACCATTTTTCTTATAGGAAATAGTAACAAAATCATCAAACCTATTAGTTACTCTATCACCAGTTTCTGTATTTCTCACCCCTACGATATTAACATCGTATCCTTTATTGTCCTTATCATCGAACCATTTGTAACCCTTTGATTTTACAGCAGTCTCAATCTGCTCTCTAGTGTAAAAATTTTTTGACATAATTTTTAGTTTTTGTTTTTATTTTTATTATTTTATTATAAATAGTCCCACAATAACTCTTGGAAGCTATTTTTCACTTCTTCTTCATCATAAGGGTAGTCATCCACACTAGGACAAAGAGTATTATAATCATACTCATCTAGAAGATTTAGAAAATCCTCAGGACTATCTATATCATGTGCATGTCTAGTTATTACACTTCTCGCCAAATCAGTTACATCAAAGGACTTAAAGGTAACTTCACTTTTTTTCTCTTCTCTTTTTCCTGTCTCAGGATTTTTCACCCAGTTATAAACAGGAGTGTAACCTTGTTTTATCGGTGGACCCAACAACTCTTCAAGTGCATCATTATAGTCCTCATAATACTGATTGATAATAGCATCATTATACACTCTACTATAAGCATGTCTTATCTCAATTTCTAAATCAGCTAACTCAGGAGTGTTACCAATAAGGACGGATAAGTTATATCTCCTACCCTCATCATCAGGAAGAAAACCATTCATAAATCTAGGGGTTATAATAACTTTCCCATTATCCTCTCTTTGATTCTCAAACTCTTCTCTCCACGCATCTACTTCTTGATTTTGAAATTCTATTCCTATATAACGAACTAACTTAATATAATTTTCTGGTGATAACATCTCTATTAAATCCTCTAATTTCTCCTGTACATCATAAGGTTCCCACTCCAAACCTTCTTCACTGAATATTTGTTTAGCAACATATCTACAATCATCACCATTATAATTTGAACCACCAAATAATTTGTGTTCCTCACCATCTAATAAGTCTAATATAATTCGGTCTTTATCATAGCGAAGATTTGAAATTTCCTCTATATAAGGTTGGTGAACGTATATGTCTAGTAAATCATTATCTAACATTCCCCGTCTCCATCTATCCATACCCCCTAAAGCGTCAATAACGTGGGACATAGGTTGTTCATCCCAAGGCCAGTTATAACTTATATGTCTAATAAAATCTTCCCCTTTACCCATCTTTTCCAAAGCCTTATAAATTTCATATAAATCACCACCAAACATTTTTGTTATTGGCCATAGTGAGTCAAAGTCCTCACTCTCGAAAACTTTAACATACCAAGGAGTAGTTTGTTCTAAAATAATATTATGTAAATTGTTAAATAATTTCATTACAATATATAAATATTTGGCATGAATAAAGGCACCGAATGAGTGCCTTTATTTTTTTATGAAAAATTAATTTAACGTTTTATACGTTGTTTACTCTTTTTAATTTCCATTAATTGTTTGAGAGCATCTTTAACTCTTGATTGATAATCAGTTTGTTCTTGTACTAATTTCTTTCTATTTTCTATTTCTTGTTGTGAATTAGGAACGCCCGCTCTAGATTGAGAAACGTTTTGATTTTTTTTCTTTTTACAACCACACCCCATATTAATCCATATATTTATCGAAAGTTCCAGCCTTTACTTCACTAAGAAATAATTTAAATTCTTCTTTAGTAAATTCTGTATAACCTTCGTCTTCACCCCCGATAATAATTTTATCACGGTTTATGTCCAAATCAATGGACGGACATTTACATTTACCTTTACCACAAAATGTAATTTCTAGTCTTTCATTAGTTAAATTATGTGGTAGTTCTGAGTTTAGTAACATATTATATTTATTTTTTTATTAATTATAGACATCCTCTCTACAAAATAAATATATCTAAACAATGATATTTATAAATAGAAATACAATTTATTATGCCAACATGTAACGTTTTAGATTTTTCATTAATACAAGAATACTATCTAGAAAACATATCTGATTCTGAGAGTCCTAGAAATGACGCAACCAATCTTTGTTGTTATGAAAGTCTACCCATGACCTATGATGAATTTGTACAAGGAGTGACAGATTTATATAATTCTTCATGTGTAAGAGATAGAGAGTTTTCAGATTATGTAACACAATTATTTACAGACTGTTTATCTGGGTCTTCAGGTAGTGGTGCAATGTCATTTACAGTGGAGGGGGATAATGGTACACCTTTTACCATAGTTTCTGGGGACACACTTGACTTTGAAGGTTCTACAGGTATTGATATTGGAGTGAGTGACCCTAAAGTTCTAGTTGCTATAGACTACTCAGGTATTGATTCATTTATCATGGCTGCTGGTAATGGAACCAGTATAACGGTGGATGGTGCAAATGATAAGTTAGTTATATATGATAATGATGCTGCTGAAGTAAAATATATTAATGCAAACCAACTTCCTGGTGGTGGAACAACAGATGTTTATTGGTCAGGAAATAGTGATGGAAGTATATCACCTTCTGGATTAACAACGAATGTAGGTATTGGTACACATGTACCTAGTGAGATATTATCTGTTAGTGGTAATACAAATATATCGGATTCTTTATTAGTTAGTGGTGATACCTATTTTGGTTCTACAGTAGATGTGGGTGTTGATGCTGCTGGATATGATGTAACTTTTTATGGTGATACATCCGGTAAACACTTTAGATGGGATACGAGTAGAGGTTCAATAACATTACCTGATGATGTAAAGATAGAAATGGGAACATCTACCCAATTTGTTTTTGAACACGACTCAACCACAAATTTAATAAACTTAGCCACCAACCCGTTAATAATTTCAACAGGAACTACAAATCCCAACGGTAATTCTGTATTGGTAATTAATACAGAAGAACAAGTAGGTATCGGTACTCAAACTGGTAACACCACTAATAGATTACATGTTAGTGGAACATCTGGAGAAAATCCAGTACGTATACAAGCTTTACAAACGAACGAAGGTAGTCTGGTGGTACTTGATGATTCTGGTGTGTTATATCGTTCTGAAAGACAAAGTGATACAATTAGCTATTGGTCAGCGAATACCGATTCTAAATCTATATCTAATAGTGGTTTAACGGATACAAAAGTTGGTGTGGGTACTCACGTACCCGATGCTGACTTAACTGTTTCAGCTACAACAGGATTTACAACTTATAGTTATGCTGGTAGTGCAGTTGTAAGTAATGGTAGTAACAGATTAGTTTTCTCTGAGGACGACCAAAACGCTGGATTATCAGTGGGTGATACTGTAATATTTACTACACTCGCGGGTACATTTACTATGACTATCAATACTGTTTCTGAAGATGGTGTAAATGTTACCTTCACAGCAACTTTTGGTGGTGAAAGTGGTACACTAACCAGTCTTCAAGTTAATAGTCAGAGTGTAGGTAGCCAATTTAAAGTTTATAATGACGATTTAATATCGACAGTACCATCTTTTGAAGTAGCTGATGGTAACACTTTTTACGGTGGAGCATTATCAGGTACCGGAAATATAACAACAACACAAAATTTAAATATAAGTGGTAATACCACTATAAGTGGAGACCTACTAGTTTCTGAATATATTAAACATGATGGTGACAGTGATACATTTATACAATTCGCCGATGACGCTATTGGAATTAAAGTAGGGAATGAACAACTTATTACTATATCTGAGTCTCCAACCTTTGTGAAAATTGGTGACGGAGGTGATGTTGATTTTCAAGTGAGAACTAATTCCGACGACAACACGTTGTATGTTGAAGGTAGTACAGATAGGGTAGGTATCGGAACTAACGCACCTACAGTAAAATTAGATGTTAATGGTCAAATTAAGGGCACAACTTTAACTTCGACAAGTAATGTATATGTAAGTGGTAATACCTATTTTGCCGACTCAACTTCTGCTAATGACGGTAGATTAAATTTCGGTGCTAGTGATGATTTAACAATATATCATGATGGTAGTAATTCATATATCCATGATTCAGGAACTGGAAGATTAAATATAAAAGGTGGAGCTGGTGTAAATATTATATCACCAGCTGATGAAAATATGGCAACATTTGAAGGTAATGGAGCGGTTAATCTTTACTACAATAATAATCTAAAGTTTGAAACAACTAATACTGGTATATTGGTTACTGGTGACATTAAGGGCACAACTTTAACTTCGACAAGTAATTTATATATAACTGGTAACACCTTCTATGAAGGAAGTATATCTGGAAGAAGTGATATACAAATATCTGATGCTGGTAAATTAAAATTAGGTGACGCTGGGGATTTAGAAATATATCACGATGGTAGTAATAGTTACATCGATGATGCGGGGACAGGAACAATATTCTATAGAAGTGGTACACAAACTTTTCAGAATGCTGCTGGGAGTAAAACTATGGCTATATTTAATGCAGCGAATTCAGTTGACCTAAGATATGATAATAGTCTAAAGTTTGAAACCACTGACACTGGAATATTAGTTACTGGTGATGGTAAAGCAGATACACTAACTTCTACAAGTAATTTATATGTAACTGGTAATACCTTTTATGAAGGAGCTTTATCAGGAACTGGAAATATAACCACTGTGGGTGGTTTAACTGTTGGTTCTGACATAGCGATGGGAACCAATAAAGTGACAGGACTAGGAGACCCAACAGCAGACCAAGATGCAGTAACAAGAAGTTATTTAAGTTCCACTACAGCTGAAACCTACGCATACCAATATATTTCTTACTTCTCTGCTGTTCAAGGAGCTAATCTAGATGGGGGTAATTGGGTTTTACCTTCAGCGGGTGGAGGTATATCTAATCACACTTGGAATAATGATTCTGGGTATGCAGGTACTAACGACACAATCAACTCATCTAGTTTTGATTTTCCTACAGCTGATACACATATTGCTATACCTATCCCAGTGGATGGATTTTTAGTTGGTTTTACTTGTAATTGTAGAAATAATGGTGCTGCTAGTGAAGCAAGAAATGCAGGATTATTCGTATCCAACAGTATACCTCCTTATGGTACAACTAGTGATACCCCTATGACCCTTAGAGCTTTTGGTGCTGGAGATGATTTAGGAGGTTCTTCAAACAGTAAACTATATAAAATAGATGGTATGTTAGGTAGTGGTAGTACAGTTCCTTTTGCGGTAAGTAAAGACCAAGTTATTTTACCTGCTATGTGTGCGTATGATACTGATAACATACAAGCTCAATGTACTTGGACTGTGGTACTTAAAACTTCAGTAAGTGGTACAACATAATAGAATAAAACTATATATAATATGGCTATAGAAAAAATAACAAATGAATTAGATTCTCTTAATATTGAAAGTGTTAGTGGTGATACGGCAACACAGATAACTAAAACAACAATAAAATATGCAATAGGAGATGGGGATGCTGATACACTTACTACTATATTAGAAAAAATTATATCTAAGTTAGACGAAATAACTGATAAAATAAATTCTGAACACCCTTAATTAAATATTTAATTTTAATTATAATTAGTTATAATTTTAATATGGAAAAAACAAAACTAACAGTTGAAGAAATTTCAGAATTAAATCCTGAAGCTATGATGGCAGATGGTTTCGATGATGCTATATTAGGTATGTGCATACAATTTGGTGCGGAACCATTAGTTGCATATGACTATGAAAAATGTTTAAATATTTTAATGGAAAGGGATGGTATGAATAGAACTGAAGCTATAGATTTTATGGAATTTAATGTTATTGGTTCTTATGTGGGACTAAACACACCGGTTTTTATTATGGTTTAATGGCTATATCAGAAAAAGAACTAAGAAAAATACGACATCTATTATTTGAAGCTATGGATAAAAAAATAATAGAATTCTCAAAAACTAAAGATGTAAAAGAAATCCAAGAAAACACTTTAGTGAATGATGTAGTTAAATATGTGGGACTAGAACCTAATTCTACACTAACTCAACAACTAAAAGCTGAGTACAAAACTTGGAAACAAAAACTTAATAGTAAAGTTCATGAATTAAGATTTCACGAAAAAAATAATACTACAAACATATAAAACACATTTAAGATTATAGGATATTTATTTTAAAAAGATAAGTATGCGAAATTTTTTACTATTACTATTTAGTTTATTAACAATCAATTCCTTTTCACAGACTCACGATAGTTGGATTAAATTAGATGTACAACTAGACAACTGGCCAGAAGAAACAGAATGGTTATTATGGCACCTCCCCGTCAATGAAGATGATTCTATAGTTGCAGATAGATGGTATGGAGATTACGATGACGGTGAATTGGTAGAGTTGTTTATACCGTTACACTCAGGTCAATACAGAATAGAATTATTCGATGAATATGGAGATGGATTCTATCCTAGTGGATATTTTCTTATCACTAACGAATGTCAAGACACTTTAGCTTTTGTACAAAACGAAGGTTACGAAAATAATAATGACCCCTCATTTGGAGGAGATTCTTTAGCGTTAGCTAACGGATGGACAACACCTGGAATTATATTTGGAGGACCAAATACCTCAGCATCATTCATTGACACTTTAACTATCGCACCTTGTGCTCCACCGACTACCTTTATACCAGGATGTCTAGACCCAATAGCTCAGAATTATGATTCATTAGCAACTGTACACGCTTGGGGTCCTAATGAAGGTGATTCACAATGTGAGTACCTTATAGGCTGTATGAATCCATTGGCATTGAACTATGATTCACTAGCCACTGAAGACGACTACGAATTATGTATATTTCCACCATGTAATGGGTTTGACACATCTTCAGTAACACAATCATGTAATGGTAACCAAGTCGAACTATCATTTATGTGGCAAACAACTCATGGGTTATTTTGTGATGTTAACGCAATACATTACGGTTATGACTTAAATGCAACACCATTTGTACAAAGTCAATTCTTCCAAGCAGGTGTTCCTATCGGTTCAACACCACCAACAACATTTCCATATACTATTTGGGAAGTTAGTTACTTTAACAATAATATAAACATATTTGATGTAAAAGCAGGTGGTAATTTTGTAACCGAAGACGTACCACACTTTTTCTTTGTTAAATTTGAAGATGATACATATAGTGATACACTATGGATTACACCAGACCCTTGTATTGTAGGATGTACAGACCCAACTGCACCAGCATATAATCCATTTGCAAATATAAGTAATGGAATGTGTGGTAATATAACCACAACTTGTCCTCCAGGTCAAAGTGAAATTTTAGTGATAGTAACACC